>Ga0209536_100000020_pt1 | contig 243792 bp, 202 predicted proteins | sample DeeMarSeWOR28_12_FD_187461 | JGI IMG/M metagenome (GOLD analysis project Ga0209536, IMG submission 187461) | Marine sediment microbial communities from White Oak River estuary, North Carolina - WOR-2-8_12 (SPAdes) (version 2) | ecosystem: Environmental > Aquatic > Marine > Intertidal zone >... | reverse complement strand
ACTTTTTTCCCGTTGTTATTTAATACTTTCCAAAAAGGAATACCGCGCATATGGTTCAGATTTGCCAGAATCTTGCGGTTGCCGCCCCCGACAGGATCTTTTTCAATTTTAAAAAAATAAAAAACACCATGCTGGCCGGGATTTGTTCCGGTAATAAATGAAGACCACGCCGGTGCGGTGACCGGCGGGATGGTGGACCGCAGGGTTCCATAAGTGCCATTGTGAATAAGCTGAGAAAGGTTCGGCAGCTTACCATCATGCACCATGGGCAAGACAACATCCAGGGTTCCGCCGTCTATGCCGATCATCAAAAGTTTATTTTTTGATCCCCGCTGGAGCGTCGTATTAGGGGTTGGGTTGTTATGGGTCGTCATGGCTATTTAAATATCCCTAAACAGGCCGATGATTGAGATGCATGCCATCAATTGCCTGCTCGTATGATTTGGCCGTAAGCTCAGCGATGTGATTCCAGCCGAATTTGGTTGATGCCGCCTCGCGGGCATTCTGCGAAAAGGATTTTCTTTTATCCGGATTCTGCAGAAGATCAATGAGCGCCTGGCTTAAAACCTCCTTATTTTTGGCCGGCACAATAATGCCGGTCTTGTTGTGTTCGACCATTTCCGGAATGCTTCCAACATTTGTCGCAATCACCGGCTTTCCAAAAGCAAACGCCATTGCGGCAATACCACTTTGGCTGCCCTCAATATATGGCAGTACAACTGTGGAGGCCCGCAAAAAAAATTTATGGACATCACGATTTAAAATAAAACGGTCATGCAACTCAAAATGAGAATTCGATAAGAGCTGCGAGCGGTAATTCTCTATATCTTCGCCGCGTCCGGCAATGATGATTTTAAACTCCGGAAGGACCGCACTTACCAGCGGTTCGGCCGCTATTAAATATTTTAGACCCTTGTATTCCTGGATGCGGCCGAAAAACAGAACGGTATGCGGCTCCTCATCGATCCCGGGTTCAATATCCGGAATATATGAAAACAAAGCGCCATGGGGAACGACAAACACATCGCTGGACGGTCTTTTGAATTTGTGCACCAATTGCTGCTTCAGAATTTCTCCGTGAACGATTAATTTATTACTGCGCTGTCTTGACCTGTGAAACAGTTTAATTTTCCAGAACTTACGTTTCCTTTTTAAGGTCGGGGTTCCCGGATGAAGGGTGACGTCGTGAACGGTAACAACTACGGGTTTGGACTTGAATAGCAGAAAAAAAAAGTTTAGCGGATTCACCGATTCCTGCAGGTGAATGACATCGGGGCGAAATTTAAAATACAGATAAAAAATGGAGAATAAAACTTTGATGATGGAAGGATGAATCATCGAAGCGTAGGGTAGCAGCGTGCAGGTTACATTCGCTCCGATGGTTTGATCAATTTGAGCACCAATTGTCTTGGAAACCTTTCCTTTTATTAATACCAGATGAACCGGGTACTTTTCTCCCAAGGCGCGTGCCAATTCGACCGCATATTCTACATGATGCAAAGAAACCAGAAGAATTCTCATAGTCTATGTAAAAAAACATTACAACAGAGCTTTTCTGTCGTTCGGAAATAAGTCATAATTTGCAGGTAAAAATAACCTTACCTGAATATCAACCACCACACCTCGGGCGACAATCTTATAAACTTACAACCTTCTATATATCCAATTCGGAATGGGCTGCGACACCCGGTTTAATATAACCCCCCCAACCGGGCAGTTATAATGATCGAGATAATTTTTCGCTTTCTGAGCAACTTCCCATTGCGTCTTGTGCGCCTGGATAACTAAAAACGTAATATCGGCACTCGTGGCTAACGCAAGTGAAGCCGAAGATTCAAGCAAGGGCGGGGAGTCAATAAATATATATTGATACTGATCGCTTAATTTAGAAAAAATAGATTCATACATCCTGCTTTCGATGCTGGTCGTTTCAAAAGTTAAGGTATTGCCATTTGGGATGAGATAAATGTCGCTGGATTCTATTTTATAAGTGACATCTGAAAGCTTGGCCTTGTCCGCCAAAACATCTTTCAACCCGGGTGTCGAAGGCACATTAAACTCCAAATGCAGAACAGGATGCTGCAGGTTCGCATCAACCAGTAAAAAATTGTTAATAGCGCTCCTGTCAATCATGAACTTCATAAAATTAACCAGCACCGTCGATGTGCCTTCTTTACTTCTACTGCTTACAAAATTAATAATTTTTAAATTATTGCGCCCGGCCTTCTGGTCGATCATATAATTTAAATCCACCATTTGCTTATCTGACAATAGATCAGGAGAAGGCGTATCAGGTAGAGGCCTAGCGGTGGATAGACTCTTATTGGCGTCTGCCCCTTTGGATTTGATCATTGCTTCATATGTTTTAGCCATTTGCTATTTCTCCTTTTTTAGTGCCGAATCCTTTACATCCGGAAGCGTACAGATCACAGGCAAAGATAAGAAGGTTTGCACCTCATCAGAAGTTTTTATTCTGTGATCCAGGAATTCTAAGATAAATGGTATGCCTAACGCACCGAAAATACCCACAAAAAGCGATACAAGCAACATGAGCTTCTTTTTGGGAGCGGCCGGCTTTGTCGGAATGCTGGCGTTTTCGGCGATACTGACGCTGGCCAGATTCCGTTTGTTGCGCTCCGAAAATATTCTGGCGTCTTCCGTCTTTGAAGCGTACAGCATATAGTTTTCCTGAAGCAACTCCACCTGTCTTTGCAAATCGTTCAGAAATCTTTCCTTTTCGATTAAACTATCGGCTTCCCCTTGGGTTAAAGCAATCTTGTGGCTCAACGATTTTTGTTTGGCTTTCAAAACATTGAGCTCCAATTCTTCTGTCCGAATCGCTTTTTCGACCTCACTTCTGATTTGTGAAAGAATTAAGTTTATCTGCCCATCGGCATCCTTATATTCTCTGCTTTCTTTGGTGAAATTTCTCAAAACGTTGCTGCGTTCGATATATAAAGGCACCAGCGCTTCTTCCAGCGCAACAATTGAGGGGATGGTTCGCATTTCTTTGGTAATTTCAATCTGGCCATTAAGCCCTTCTTTTAACATTGCGATTTTGGTTTCGGTCTCATCAATTAAAACTTCAATGTGCTTGAGTTCGTTGTTAAGGCTCGCCAGCTGATCGATCGTCTCTACATTCTGGGCTTGCAGGTCAAAAATGTGCCACTTGCTTTGAAATTCTTTGAGTTTCTTTTCAGCTTGAGCCAGTTTGCTTTGGTATCCGGTTGCCTGGTCAGAGTAGAAATTAATGCCTTCATCTTTAGAAAACACCTGGTTGTGATGCCGTATGTATGTCGTCAACAGCTGGCCCAGCACGGCGGCGGCAGTCTGCGGATTTTTATTCTTGAGTTTAACGATAATGACATCCGACATCGCAACGGGCTCCACCCTTAGCGCATTTTGCAAAGCTCTAATATTGGCTTCTTCTTCGGGCAACGGCTCTTTAATACCGGCCGATACCAGAAAATTATTAAAGCTTGATTTTAGGCGCCCGACGATATTGGGAGTGCCGGATTCCGTTTCAGGCTTTAGGCCCTTCCCCTGCTCCATAACGGCCTTGACGGTATCTCTGATGACATTTTCACTGGTGAGCAGCTCTATTTCCGTATTGATATCCTGCTGGGTGATCACATCAATTTGGTCGAGCTTTGCGTCGGCCGTAATGATAAAGCCTTCGGTGGTCCGCGGCAGAATCAATACCTTGGCTCTTGATTCATACATGGGTGGGGCCACAAGCATGAAAATGGCGACCGTAATGACGATTAAGACGAAAATGAAAATGGCATGATATTTCCAATAAAACCATACTCTGAAAAAGTCACGTGTAGAACTTAATCTTGTTAAAGCCACTTTAAGTCTCCTTTTTTAATCAAATATGTCGTTCTTGCCACCTAAGCTATAGCCCCAATTCAACCGAGTCGCATCCGGTAGAAGGTTGTTAATGTACTGGTCGACAAATATACCTGCATTGGTAATTTTATTTCTGGGCACATAAACGATGTCGAATCGTTTCAGCAGGATGTCATTGCCGATGTTGCCCTCTCCGATGATTTTGTTCATATCGACCAATCGGCCGACAGGCTTGCCCTCGGGGCTGCGGCTGATCAGGATGATGCTGCTTAATTCGGCATTTTCATAAATTATCCCGGCCTGCGCCAATATCTGTGATACGGTGGTGGGCTGAATGAGTTGATAAGAAGCCGGACTTTGAACCTCGCCGCTCACATACACCAAATTGCTGTCTGTGGTCAGCATGGCGAGTGATATGGTCAGACTGTCAAAATGCTTCTGATACTCCTGAGCCACAATTTTTTTCAATTCCGGGATCGTCCTGCCCGCGGCGCGGATATCCTCTTCGATATGAAAAAGACTGATATATCCGTCGGGGCGCACCAAAACGACCTTGCTGTGCCCGGCCCGGTCACTGGTGATGGCCTCTTTAAATCCCTTCAGGGCCTGATTAAATTCAATTAAGGTAATGTTAACCAAAGGATCTTTAAAAATATCTCCATACAGAGTTTGAATTTTTTCCTGCAATTCCTGGGTCGTGAGTCCGGCCGCTCGAATTTCCCCCTTCCGGGCCAGAGAAATGTTGCCATCGGGGTGGATGGTGGCGGTCCGATTCACTTCGGCATGATAATAAAACTGAACATCAATGACATCACCGACTTCAAGAACATATTCTTTTTCAGTCGGCTGGGTTCCGAAAAAGTATGTGACTTGAAGTGAATCACCCGGCCCGATCAGGTAGTCACTTCCGATCGGAGCAGGCGGTTCTTCATGGACCGTGTCCTCTTTAATCGAAACGTTAAGGTCGCTGCAGGATACGACTAGAAAAAGTACCGCAAGCGTTGAAAATATGGTGAACATTTTTCTTGGCATTTTAACCCCCAAAATTCAAATCGCTGTTGAACTTCAATTTAGTGGTTGCTGGTCAAATGGTCTTCGATGCTGGTATTCAAAAATAAGCGCAAAGTTCTCCTTTCTTCCGGTCTACTTGTCAATTGGTAAAACTAAGATACCAAAATCTAAGATTTTCAATTTCTTTTTGGGCGTCCTCAAGGCTTTTATAGTTACCGTAATACACGCGATAAACCTCATTTTTTTGTTGATGGGTCGCAATAACAAAGCTTTTTTGATCTTTATACCTTAAATCCCGCAGACACTGCCACGCGGCTTCAACTTCATAAAAAGATGCGAAATGGATGTAATAATTGCCCGTTTTATCTTTGTGGATAAGGTCTTTTTTCTGTATCTGCGGCATATTTACGACCTGGCCGGTGTATATTTGGTTGATGTCTTTTATGTCGGGATTCGCCATATGAATAAGATCAAGGAGCGTGTGATTGGAGTACCCGTAATTTTTCCTGGCCATTGAAGAGAGGCTGTCGTTGGGTTCCACCATTTTTGTCGCTACCGGAATTTGCGCTATTTCACTCACCAGTTTTAAATTTTCCGGATTCTGCATCATGGCGGGAATCAACTCCCGGGGTTCTTCACTTTCACTTTCCGGTTTCCGGGTCGTCTCAATTGTGGGTTTCTCAAGGGCGTCGCTTTCAATGCTGGCAACTACCGGCTCGCTTTTGGCGGTTTGAGCATCTGAAAGATCGGTTTCCGGCGCCTTTTCGACCGCCTGGGTCTTTGGCGGCACCAGCGCTAATGGTTTTTGATTCTCCGATTGGGTCATAGTGGCTTCTTGCGGTTGCCGGACAGGTGTCATCTTGTTTTCAGAGACATTGTCTGCCAGAATCAACTGGTGAACCGAAAAATATTTTACAATGACAACGGCCAAAAAGAGAACTGCGACTGTCGCCCCCACCCATTTGAGGTTTCCGATCTGCACAAACGGACGGGTTTTACCTTTTTTATGACCGGCATCCATATCCGTGATCACTTCTCTAACCAGTTTGGACCGGATCAACTTTGCTTCGGCGGCATATCCGATGAGCATGGCATTATCACATATATGGTTTATGAGCCGGGGTACCCCCTGGCTGCGTTTCCAGATCAGTGCGCGCGCCTTGGGGCTAAAAAGCGGCGTCTGTCGACCCGCCACCTGGAGTCTATGATTAATATATTCGGTGGTTTCTTTTTGGTTCAATGGCCGCAGATGGCGGTTTATTGAAATGCGCTGTTTTAGTGTTTTTAATGAATCCTTCTGCAGGGTCTCATATATTTCGTCCTGTCCCACAAGAACGATTTGGATCAGTTTTTTGTTATTGCGCTCGATGTTTGAAAGAAGCCTTATATCTTCCAGGGCGGCCTCTGAAAGAAGATGGGCTTCATCGATGATTAAAACCACCCGTTTGCCTTGATCATCGAGTTTTTCCAGTTCGGTTTGTAATTCTTCCAGGATTTGAAAATTTTCCTCCTGTTCGGCATGAATGTTAAGCTTGAACGCGATGTACCTGATTATTTCAACAAAGGTCCATTTTGGATTGGTAATATTCAGCACGACATAGGCGGGATCAATTTCTTTCAAAAGGGCATTGACCATCGTGGTTTTACCGGTTCCGACATCACCGGCCAACAGGATGAAACCTTTGGCGCTCTCAACGCCATAGCGCAGGGCGGCCAGTACTTCCCGGTGACTTTTTGAAGGAAATAAAAATCTGGGATCGGGTGTATTTTCAAAAGGGTTCAGGTATATGCCGTAATAGTTGGTATACATGATAAAAACAGTCTTCCTTGAACACGCGGTTACGCGGTTTTAATTGGGTTTTTCAAATCCCGCCACGGCGGGACTTCGCACCCGGTTCCACCGCGTTGTTCTCAACGATTGGGGCTCTTCGCGCCCCTGTCTTTTACCGCCGATGGCGGTAAAATCCAAGCCACCCGTTTTGCGGGTGGTCGTTGACGCGATATCCGCTCCCGGGCCGAAATGATCAGAATTGAAGGCTTAACTTTAGGTTGCACCTGATCCTTTCAAGACCGTGGGGACGGTTTTCGCCAATATTTTCAAATCAAGCCACAATGTCCATTTATCAATATACTCCATATCCAGTTCCATCCATCGATCAAATGAAATATTACTTCGTCCCTGGACCTGCCACAGACAGGTGAGCCCGGGCCGCACGCTGAACCTTCGCCGATGCCAGTCCTCGCTGAATCCTTTAAAATCTCTTTCGGGCAGCGGCCTGGGTCCGACGATGCTCATATCGCCTTTAAGGACATTCATGAGCTGAGGCAATTCGTCAATGCTGTATTTTCTCAGATATTTTCCCAGCGGTGTGATGCGGGGGTCATTTTTTATTTTGAAGACCGGTCCGCTGACTTCGTTAAGGCTTTCCAATTCCGACTGCTTTTTTTCAGCACCGCAGTTCATGGTTCGGAACTTAAACAATGAAAATTTGCGTTTGCCGAACCCAACGCGTTGTTGGACGAAAAAGACAGGCCCTGCGGAAGTGAGCTTTATCGCAATCGGGACGACCAGGAAAATCGGAATCGAAAGGAACAATAACATCGAAGCTAAGGTAATGTCCATTATACGCTTTACGATCGAGGGGTAACCGTAAATGGTATTGCTGGAAAGGGGTATCAATGAATAATCTTCGATGTGATTTATTTTGGCATTCGGCAGTTCAACGTCGAAAAGACTTGAAACGTACCTTGCGGCGATACCCTGCTCATCGCAAAAGGCAACGAGCTGGGAAGCCTGATCATAAAAAGATTTAAGGGGCAGTACGACGATCACCTCGTCAACGACGTTATCCCTGATAAATGATTGAAAATTGTCTAAATTACAAACCAGTTTAAATCCGTTTTTCTCGAAGGTATCGAGACCCATCCAATCATTGTCTGCAAAACCGACAAGATGGTATCCGAGTTCGTGAGCTGACAGGAGTTTTTTCGTAAATTGGATTGCCCTCGGATTGGTTCCGATGATTAATACATGGCGGCGATTTCGACCGTGGGATCTTATGCGTCGCAGAATATACCTGAGCACAATCCGGCTAAAAACGGTGACGGCGCTGCAGGAGAGCCAGAAAAAGACCACCACGGGTAGCGTGATAAAGGTAATTCTTAAGAAGATGGCCTCAATCAATATCAATACGGATCCGACGGCAGTCGCTTTGAGCACATCAATGATCTCTTTTGACTGCCCTGAGAGGCGTCGGGAACGGTAAAGTTTGAAATTTTTTGAGAGGACTAGCTGCCAGGTTAAAAGGGCAAGGATGAAATACACCAGGTTCAGAATTTTGATTTCGATCTGACCGATTTGACTCAATGCCGGCCAGGAGATGCTGTGAGAAACCACGTGAATCGACAGGATCAGGCAGGTGCCCATGGTCAAAAGGTCAAACAGCCTGAAAGCATTGAACAAAATCCTGCGCGTGAAAGATTGCACCGTGCCCCCCCCCTTATAAAACCGAAAAACAAAGAAAATCTACCGCTTTTTGCCACTGAAACGGGCACAAAATCCCATTTTTAAACCTGGGCAATATTCTTTAATATTTTTAATGGGTTCATGCCGCCTTTAATCCTATGCAAAGATTGTACACATTCGCGAACAATATCAATATATCCATTAATTATAAATGGTTATAAAATTTCATACCAGACCGTAAGCTTCATTTGAACCAAGTATATGGGCATATGACCGAAATCATTGGGATTAAAACCAATTTTTTCAAGCCGGGATTCTAGTGGTTCGCTTCCGGAAGGGAGATCCGGCCTGCGATTTTGGGGTTAAGATCGAAGGAATTTTAGGCCGGCGCTGTCGATTAAACACTTAAGTTTGAGCCGGATGTGTCGATATTAAAGGCAAGGACGACCGCGTGTGCGCAGGTAATCGTTCTAATCCAACACTGAATTCCAATAGTCGCTATGATTCGAACCCACGATTCCATCCGACCGATCGCCTGGCTGTGGGTGGCCATATTGGCCCTCCTGCTTTCCGCTGTCTCCGCCTGGGGCAAGCACAACGAGGTGCTTTGTACGGCCTGTCATAACGAGCGGTCGGACGATTCCAAACCGTATTCAGCTGATGATCTTGTCCGGACCCAAAATTTGCTCTGCCTTGCGTGCCATGATGCCACGCTGGACGTCTCGGGCCTCAATCCCCCCCACGTCTTGCATGGCAGGGAAGATCTGGCCGGGGGGTCATTTACGCCCACCTTGCTTTCCGATAATTTGGGACACAACATTCAAACCGTCGATATGGCCCTGGGATTAACACCGCCGGGAGGGGCCGCCCTGGATGAATTCGGTTGCCTGAGCTGCCATGATGCCCACGACAATGGGAGTTACCGCAACCTGAAAAAAGAGATCAATGGGTATAGCACCGCGGTCGAGGCCGATGGTGATCCCGATTTTCAGCAAAATGTTTATATTTCAGGAATGAATGACTTCTGTTGTGCCTGTCACGAGAAATTCAATCGCACGGGGAATGGAGGGGGACGGAGGGGTTGGACGCGCCACCCGGTGGGCATTTCGATTGCGGCGGCCGCGCATGCCGATTTTGAAAATTGGTCCCGCTTGACGACCCGGGTTACCCAGGCCGAACTTCCTTCGGGAAACGCCAATGATATTTACGGTGCCCAGGTTTTCTGCCTCTCATGCCACCGGGCCCACGCCAGTCCTTTCAAAGACGCCATGCGCTGGGATTACAGCGACAATGCCCAGGGCTGTCTGGAGTGTCATACATTCTAGTTTTGCCTTCAGCAGGCAACTGATAAAATTTGGTTTTATTATAGATGTCAGGCTTCTGGCTACTGGCTTCTTGCTCCTGGCCGAACCAGAGAAAAATTGCAAGAACAAGCGATCAGCGAGCATTTGCCAGCGACCAGCAGCCAGTCGCCAGCGGCCAGAAGCCGCCGTGCTACTCAATTTCCACGAACACCTGAACCCGGTTGTTATTCGTGTCGGCTACAAAAATTTCACCGCGGTCATTGATGCACATCTGAGAAGGGTAGCTTAGCAGCCCCTCTTTCCAGCCCCTGGCAGAAAGCCGCCCCAGCAAGGTACCGTCGCGCGCCAGAATAATAATTTTGCTCCCGTTGCGGTCCACCAAATATATGCGTCCCTGCCGATCGGTGGTCAGGCCTGCCGGAAATCGCATGTAGGCTTTCAAACCTTCCGTAATCGCGCTAAAACGCGCGGAATTTGCGGTTGCTGAATACACCCGGGCATCGACACAGTCGAGCAACAGGACCCGGCCGCGGTTATCAACGGTCAGATCCAAAAAGAAGCCGTATTTTTTGGGAAACTTGATGCGTTTACGGGTTTCTCCCCGGGGTCCCAGCCCGATCACCTGCTCGGAAAATATATCCAGAATATACAGGTTGTCATCTTTATCGATATGAAAGCTTATCGGCGCATAGGCTGACGGTGCCGGGGTGTTTTGGGGGTCGATATAGCCGTTAAACTTGCCGTCTGCGGTGATCCGGATGATACGGCGCTGCCTGCCGTCGAGAACAAAAATTTCGCTTTTGGAATTCATCGCTATCTGCTGCGGATATTTTAATTGCGGCACGCTGATTTCCCGGGCCGTTGATTCTGCGGGACTGTCCTTAAATGTGTATCGGACCAGCCGCGCATTTCCGGTGTCGGCCACAATTAAAAGGTTATTTTTGCGGCAGGCAACCCCTTGGGGCTGCTTGAGCTTCACTTCCTGGGCATCGGAATATATCGATGTTATGTATTGAAATTTTAATTCTTCAGCACCCCAAGATGGGGTTGCTGACAGCGCTAAAATGAATCCGGCGATTAGGATCCGGCAGGTTTTGTTTGACGCCATCATTGGTTTTTCATCGCTTTCGTTCTTCATGGCACTGGGTGCACAGATCGTAAGTGGACGCGAAAGGCATCATCCAGGGGTTGTTTCCGGTTCCGCAACCGGTATGACAGCTTAAACACTCAACCGTAAGATTTCTATTTCTCTGATCAATGGCTTTTTCTCCAATCGGGTGGGTGGCATGGGTCTCCCATTCGTGACACTTGCCACACATGCCGGTGGAAATATTTTCCGCCTGAGCCAGGAGGATATTGTCGGCCGCATGGGGGGAATGACAGCTCACACAATTGCCGGTTTTAACGGGTTCGCACAGGTTTTCATTTTTAGGATTCTTTATCGACCATTTTTGCAGTTCCACCGTGTCGGCATGACAGGTACCGCAAACGTTGAACTGGGTGTCATTTAAAAGCTTTTTTTCCCTGGTGCCGTGGGGATGATGGCAGTTCAAACAGCCGACGTTGTCCGTCAGGGGCGCGTGCACGCGATTTTTGTTAAAGGTTTCCGCGACCATCTCCTGATGGCAATCCCGGCATAACCGCACCCCTTTTTTCTTGGTTTCAAGCGCATTTGAAGCGCCGGGATCCGGATGGCACTGCTTACATTTTTTTTCGGCAACCGGCGCATGTACCGCATCAAACAATATCCCGTTTTTGTTGGAACCGTGAGGGTTATGGCAGGAGTCACAGCTGCTGTCGGTCACCTTATAATTCATGTGCCGTCCGACAAAAAAAGGGCGGTCGGTTTTATGGCACGCTTTGCAAAGGGCGGGCACTTTATTTTTTAACAAATAATCGGCTCGAGCAGATGCGTGGGGGTTGTGGCAGCTCAGGCACCCCTTGTCTTTTTGCACGGGTTCATGCTTGAATTCCGCCTGACTTGCCAGGGTACCGATGTCTTGATGGCACTCGACACAGAGGGCATTGCCGGTTTTGCTGAGAATAAAGGGGTTATCGGATCCGTGGGAGTTGTGGCAGGTGATGCAATTGCCGTCAACGACGACTTTGTGGGAACTGCGGGCCTTATCCGGCACCATTTCCCTGTGGCAACCGCTGCACAGCGTGTTGATATCCGAGATTAAAAGGTTTTTATGGGATGAGGTATGCGGATCATGGCAGGCGGTGCATTGGCCGGATTTGAGCAACGGGTGGACCGAACGGTTTTGGAGTGTTTTTCTAAACGTTTCATGGCACTTCAGGCATTCCGTACCCTTTGCGCCGGGCTTAAGTTTAACTTCATGCACGGCATGCGCCGGGGCAACCCCAAGCAGCACCGCCCAGAGGCACACAAAAAAGACCGGGGCCGATCGAAATATCATCCCTTTGAATATCATGGCTATTCTATAATGTGGCAATCCTTGCATGTTCTGTCAGCAAACGGCTTGTGAACCGCAGTCTTAAAAAACTTGGGATCGGTCGATGTATGCGAATCATGGCATTTTCGGCAATCCATTTTTGGGGCATCGACGTTGATATGGGCTTTGTTGAAAGAGGCCTTTTGATAATCGTGGCATCCGCCGCATAACGGCTGAATCGGCTTGGTCATCAGACCCGCCTCAGCGGCATAATGGGGTTTATGGCATATATAACAATGCTTGATATCCGTGGGCGCATGCACATAAATCCTGGGCGGCATGGCGTCTTTGACGGGGACCGGGCGTTTTGGGGCGGTGTCGGTCGTTACAGCCCGGACAGCAGACCTTGGGTAGATTCGTGCTTTCAGATCGGTGTGGCAGGTCAGGCACAGATCCGGATAATCTGCCAGCAGGAGGCTTTGCAGATTGGCCTTGTGCGGGCTGTGGCACTTCGTGCATTCACCGGAAACAACCGGGTCATGCTGGCTCTTGATATTCTTTATTTCCTGTCCGGGATCCGTGCCGTGGCATGAAAAACATAAAAATCCCTGTTTGTTGACGATCATGCCTTTAATGTTGCTGGCATGCACATCATGACATCTCAGGCATTTGCCGTTTTTAAAATATTCATGGTTCGAGCCGGCTTCGGCCACCTGCATTAATTCGCCGTGACAGCCAACACACAACCGGGGATCGTCCTTGGCGACCGGCAGAAGTTTTTCTTGGTTGCCCCCGTGAGACTTGTGGCAGTCCGCACAAGTTCCGTCGAGCACCGGTTTGTGGGTATTCGTTTTTAGAAATTTTACTTCGGCTTCAAAATGACAGGCATAGCACACCATGTCCTGCCGGGTTTTCAGCATGGCATAAAAATTTGATCCATGCGAATTATGACATGCGCTGCAGGTCCCCTCGCCAAAGGGCTTGTGCGGTCGGATATTTTGTTTGGCCAGCCGGGTTTCCGGGTGACAGCCGAAACATAAATTTTCCTCTTTGGCGCTGAGCAGCTTCTTGTTTTTGGCCGCATGCTGGGCATGACACGAAAGGCAGCCCTTCTTTTCGGAGAGCGCTTTATGGGGAACGTCCACCTTCATTTTTCGGGCGGCGTGACAGCTGAAGCAAAGATCGTTGCCGGGCTTGTCGAGCAAGGCAAGGTTTTCGGAAGCATGCGGTTTATGACAGGTGATACATTCACCTTTTTGAAAGGGTTGATGTTCGATTTTCCCACCGGCTTTCAATGTTGCGGCTTTGTGACACGGGTAGCAAAGCCGGCTGCCTTTTGATGTAACGGCGAAGGGCCTGTCGGCGGTGGCATTGCGGTGGCATTGCTGGCATTTAATCTGATCAATCATGGGGTGCGCACTTGTTCGGAGCAGTCTGGGTTGCAGCGCGGCATGCGGATTGTGGCAGCCCCGGCAACTCGCCGTTTCTACAGGATAATTGCGATGGGCCGTTTTAAAGGTTGCCTTTTGAACATCATGGCAGGACATGCACAGCGTTATTTCCGGATTTTTGAGCAGATCCGGTTCATTCGAACTGTGCGCAAAATGGCATCTGAGGCATGTCTCGGTCTTTAAGGCCGGATGAACGACTTCCCTGTTAAAGTCCTTTCTTTGATGGCATTGGTAACAGACTTGCGTTTCGTTGGCCTTTAACAGCTTGGGTTCCGCGGATGCATGCGGGTTATGACAGTCAATGCATTGCCCCTGTTTCAGGCCGGTATGCACCTTGGATTTGTCCATTCCGATGTTTTTGTTGTCATGGCACCTGAAGCAAACCTGATTACCCTCCCTTTTCAACAGTAGCTTTGGCAGGATACCGTGTCGCAGGTGGCAATCCTCGCATTTTTTTTCCCTGACCACCGCGTGCACATTTGGCATTGCCAGGTATTTGGCTGTAAATTCGGTGTGGCATTGCAGGCATTGTTTGCGCGCAAACTTGCCCGGTTTGAATGCCGGCCTCGGTGCACAGGAAGCAACGTAAAGCAACCCCCCTATACAAAGAAGTATTCCCAGGGCACTGTATTTATAAATTGCCTGAAATTTTTTCGGGTGCAGGCTCATTGCGTCAGATCCGTCTTATAGATTTTTACCGGATAGTATTCTTTGAGTTGTTCAGCCCATTGTTCGATGGTGGCTTTAACCTTTTCATCAAAAGCCTTTTTCGCTACTTCCTTCCTGACAGATTCAAAAGGCTGCGATTTGGGGGGGATGATCTGGTTTATGGATAATACATAAAAGTGGCCCTGGGGGCTTTCATAGAGTTTAACATCTCCGGGCTTGGCATTCGATACGGCTTTTTGGACATCCGCTGGCAAACCGCGCTGGGTCAGAAGCTTTCCCTCAAAATTTAAGCGCCCTTTTTCATTTTTGTCAACCTGGCCGTCGGCGTTGGACCCCAGCCAGTTAAAATCGGTTCCGGCTTTCAGTTTTTTAATGGCCGCCACCGCGTCATCTCTATTCCAGAAGACCAGGCTCCGAATCCGTATCATTTGGGGGGCAGCGAAATCTTCCGAATGGTTTTGATAGTATGTTTCCAAGACCTTGTTATCCAGTTGGATGTTCGGTGCGACGACTTTATCGATGAAGATCCCGAAAAGTGAGGCGATTTCATGTGATTTGACTTTGGATTTGAATTCATCCGTGCGGTCGATACCCTGCGCGCGTGCCTCTTTTAGCAAAATCCTTTTTTGAATGATGTCTTCCAGGACACTTTGTTTTTTCGGATTAATTCTTTTGCTGTCAATGGCCCGTTGGACACCGTGGTAAAATTTTTGTTTCAAGGCCCGGGTCAGCTCACCCACGCTGATGGATTTCTCCCCTTTGATTTTAACCAGAATGCGCCGGTCTTTTAACAATTTTTCGAAACCGGGCGCCGGGGTCTCATAGTCGAGCGAATCCAGGAGCTTCTGGTCAAAAAATTTAAGATGGCGCTGTTTTAAACTGAGGTAATACGCTTTTGCAGCCGTAACCTTTTTATCGTTGAGGGCCTGGCGTCTGGCCCGCTCCCTTGCGTGCGGGTCTTTGACGTCAGGGATTCGCGTGTCTTCGAGCTTAAAGACGATAAAACCTTTATTGCCGATGGACAGCATCGGGCTGATCGAGCCGATGCGCATTTTGGAGACCAGTTGCGCAACCGGCTGGGCCAGATCTTTTTTCTGAAGGTATTCTCCTTCGGCATCGGCTTCGCCAAGACCCCATTCAATTGCTTTCTGCACGACTTTGTCAAAATCCTGACCCGCCTTCAGCTGGGCTTCGATTTGCAATGCGTCGGCCCGTTTTTTCAGCCGCAAGGATTTTATCTTCCATTCCCGCACCAGGGCTTCATAAGTTTGATCGACTTCATCTTCATCCACGCCAATGCCGCTGACATGGCGCTCAAACAGAATTTCCATCTGCAGTTGCCGGGCGTAAGCGTCCATCGCGCTTTTGATCTCGGGCAACTCATCCAGGCCCATATTTCTGGCTTCCAGGGCGATGAGCCGTGTGGTGATCAGACGATTCATGATATTTGAGAAATCGACCTTGCCGGCGGTGGTTTCTCGGGGCCTTTCGGCATGGGCAGCTGCAATGGCCCGATTTAGTTCTTCCAGGGGAATCGGCTCGGCAGCAACCGTGGCAACTATTTTTTTCCCGTCAACGATCGGCAGTTTCTGATCTGCGGCCATCGCCTGGGTTGCGCACCAAAAAATAAGTCCCAGTAATAAGGGCGATCGGGCTAGAATTTGTTTCATCTGCTGTCCTGTTTATGGGTTCTCGTGTCGTGCCCCCCAGGGAATTTACAAAATACGGTTTTTACCAGGCTTCCTGCTACTATTCGCAATTTTTTTCACACTTATTCAATATTTACAAGTTGAAACTGTTCGGTTATCCGGTCCATCCACAGCACCACGGTTTCCGGACACTAAAATCACCTATTTCGAGAAGTCAAGATTATAGCAATTAACATACCAACAGCCTGCTAATTTGAATTCCCTTTGGTAAGGGATGCTTGAAACCGTGTTTGGGATCCGGTGTTCACCCTTGAAAGCGGTTGTAACCGATCAAAAAGTCTTATATTTCGGCCAAATCCCCGTCCCGGATCGGTCATTTTACCAAGTTTGCAGCGTGCCATGCCGTATCGCGAGTTATTTTTTTGTATAACCTGTTGTTTTTTCTAATCAAACATGCTAAAAGGCCGTCTGGCATATTGATTGCAGCATTTATCTGCAACCACAGGGTGGTATTCAAGGAAACTTTATGGTATTCAAACTCAGATCACGGCTTTTACTTGCCCTTAAGCGGACGATGGCTGTCTTGTTGCCCGTTGCCGTGCTGGGGGGGATGCTGCCTGCTGCTGCCCTGGCCGAGATGGAGGCTACTTTTCTTTACAGCCTGTCAAATTTTTCCGGCCGGGTCCCCTTCAACTGGGCCAGCATCGATGTGGATGAAGAAAGAAACGAAATCTACGTCGCGGATGCCCGCCTGGGAGAAATACGGATCTTCAATCAAAAAGGCATGGAAATTTACCGGTTTGGGGATGACGGCAGCTTCGACACGATTTTTGATGTAGCGGTTAAAAGCGACGGGGGCATCCTGGTTCTGTCCGGATCGATGCAGAAGCATTCCATCTTGCTCTGTAATTTCAAAGGAGAGCCCCTATCGACGCTTAAGCTTCAAGATTTACCCCCTGATTTCTCAGATTTTTCGCCGGGGCGCCTGGTTTACAAGGACGCCCAGCTTTACCTGCTGGACAAGCGGTCCCTGCGTCTGGCGGTCACCGATACCACCGGTGTTTTCAAGAAAGGATATGATATCGGTGCCTTGATCAATATTGAAGAGCGAAAACGGGCTGCAAGTGAAATCAGTGGATTCAGTGTTGACCACCAGGGCAACATGCTGTTTACCGTTGCCGTACTTTTTTCGGCCTTTAAGCTCACACCGGACGGAGAAATCAAGGCCTTTGGCCGACCGGGAAGTGCTCCCGGGCGATTTAATATTACCGGCGGAATTGTCGCCGATACCGAAGGTTACACCTACGTGGCAGATCGGCTAAAATCGGCAATTATCGTCTTTGATCAAAACTTCAGGTTCCAGACCGAATTTGGTTATCGCGGCCGCAGGCCCCATAACTTAATCGGCCCCAGGAACCTGGAACTGGATGCCAGGGGCAACCTTTATGTATCTCAATTAAGTGATAAAGGGGTCAGCGTATTTAAGATTACGCACAAATAAATCTTGAATATTGGCGGCCGACTCAATTAAAAATAAGTCCCTTGCAGGACGGGACCACCCGGCTGGCAGGTCCCGGTTGTAAGGAGGGTTTGATTTGCGGAGCCAAAAGGAGGTATTTGGATGAAAACGATGCAGTTAATTTTGGGATTGCTGGCGGCAGCGCTGCTGTTTGTGGGTTTCGGAACGACCGCCCTGGCTTTCCATGACGGCGGCGTGGCCCACTGCGACGGATGTCATACGATGCATAACTCTGAAGACGGTCAATCCATTATTGAGGGCGGTGTCGTCGGAACCACGGGCGCGCATCTGACCAAGGGAGCCGATCCCGGTTCCACCTGTCTGAGTTGTCACGAGGGCTCGGGAACTTTTCATGTTTTCAGTACCAATGGTAACAACTTTACCCCGGGCGGGGACTTCTACTGGTTGACCAAAACGTTTTCCTGGCAGGAACTGGGAAACACGATTACGCGAAACGGTTACAATTTCGGGCACAACGTGATTGCGGCCGACTTCGGCCTGGTGCAGGATCCGGTATTGAGCGTCGCCCCCGGCGGGACGTTTCAATCGGCCTGGCTGTCATGCAGCAGCTGCCATGACCCGCATGGCAAAAAGATCAATAAATCAGGCCCGATTGTCGCCTCCGGCTCCTATCGCGGAAACTGGGACGATTATGCCGGTCAGGAGCTGGGTAATTTCAGACTTCTCGGCGATCAGGGATACCGTGCCGGCCCCGGTTTTACATTTGTCAATCGGCCTCCGATTGCAACCACGCCAAGCCCCTTCGGCGCCGGTCGGAATGAGACCGACAGCTCACACACCGACTACGGCTCCAGCATGTCCGAATGGTGCGGCAACTGTCATACGGGTTTTGTGGCCGGTGCCGGCGAGCACCGCCATGCGGCCAGCAACCAGGCGACGATGGGACCCTTAGGCATTGACACCAACTACAATATTTACGTCAAAACCGGCGATTTAACCGGTACCCGGGCGACGGCTTACCTGGCGCTGGTTCCCTTTGAAAGGGGCACCAGTCAACCGACCAACACCAATCCGAACTCGACCCAGGGCCCGAATCCCAACGCGAATGTCATGTGCCTGTCATGCCATCGGGCGCACGCCTCGGCATTTCCGGATGCGGGTCGCTGGGATTTCCAGGCCGATTTGATCGCCGATTCACATCCCAAGAACAGCGATGCCGGGGCAACGGCCAACGACCAGCTCAACAGCTACTACGGCCGCGATATGGTGTCTATCTTTGGCGAAGGCCAGAGGAGTTTGTGCAACAAATGCCACGTCCAGGATTAATTTAAGCGGCGGCGGTATCCATATTCAGGCTGACGACATCCTGTCGTCAGCCTTTTCTTTGACGGGACAAGTGCTTTGATGCTATTGTTGCGCCGTTTCATTATTTTCTAGCGAGTAATCCCGAAATAAAACAGGAAGCTGATGATGCCCGCACGAAGATATTTCATGATTTTGCTGCTTTGTCTCTTCAGCAGCGGTTGCTTCTCGCAGGAGATGATGCCCCGGCACAAAGCACCGCTGATCCAGGAGGGTGAGGTGGTTCTGTATCTGCAACCCATGCCCCAGGCGGCCCAGAAGCTGCGTTTCGTCATCGAGGGAATTTTCGCTATCCGCGATGACGGCTTCCAGGCGCCTTTTATCCTGGTTCAAGATGAGCTCGATGCAGACGAGCTTACCGGCGTTCAAAAGCGGCTGGCGTCCGCGATCCTGCCGCCGGGTATCTACAGCGGTATTTCGATACGGTTCAAGCAGGCCTTTGTGCAAACGGAGGAGGGGGATGTGACCCTGCGGGTTGCAGATGAGCCCCTGCGCGTTCAGCACCCGTTCGACGTCATGCGGCGTAGAGCGTCAACCCTGTTTCTATCCCTGAATGCCGCGGGAAATGTAAAAGGTGGTGTTCAGTTTACGCCCGGATTTTCGCTGGCATCTTCGGGCCGTGTGCTCATCAATCTCAACGGCTATGTGACCAATGCGGATTCCAATTTCATCACCGTCTTCAACAAAAAAACCATGCAGGTTGTCGATACGATCGCTACCAGCCAGGGACCCATGGGGCTCGTCATTGATCAATTGCGCGGCAGAGCCTATGTGGCGGCTTCTCGCGATAACATCATCGAGGTGATCGATGTTTTCAAGGGACAGATTATCAACCGGCTCAGATTAAACCTCAAAGACAGACCCATCGAGCTTGCCATCACGCCCGACGGAAGAACCATGGTAGCGGTCAACAATGGCAGCAATACCGTGAGCTTAATTGATACGCTTTCGATGATCGAACTTGCCAAAATCGCTGTTGGTGAAGGGCCCGTTTCCGCGGTAATCAGCCCTTCAGGACGCAGGGCATTTATCATGAACACGCGCGCGAGCACGATTTCGGTAATCGACCTGACCCAGCGGAATGTTTCCGTAACTTTAGGTGTTGAAGGGTCACCTCTGAGAGCGGCATTTAATCGCGAAGGCAGTAGACTTTTTGTCATCAGCAGGAATTCACCCTATCTTACCGTCATTGATCTGGCGCGCGTAAGCGTCAGCGAGAAAGTCTTTATCGGGTTGGGTGCCTTATCCATTAAGGTGGACGATGTTACGGGTTTGATTTATGTGGGCAAGCGCAGCGGCGGCGAGGTTATGGTTATTGATCCCTTCGCTTTGGTCTTCATTGATATGATTCGCGTGGCTGGCAGGGCGGCTTTCATGACCGTTGATCAGGAAGAGCGAAATCTTTTTGTGGCGATTCCGGATAGAAAGATGCTGCAGAAAATCAATATCACCAGCAAAAAGATCAGCGCAAAAATTGATGTGGCTGAAGGCGCCTTTGCAGTTGCCGTGATGGGCGAAAGATAGCGCATGCAGTTGGCTGTTTTCCGGTACATAGGGTTTTTATCAATTGTTCTGATGTTCAATCCGCTTCTGTTGTCCTATGCCCGGGCCGAGGGCGTCAATTTCAACGCCAAATATCTTTATACCGATAGCAACGGCGATACCAAAATCAAGGAGACCGGCGAGAAAATCAGCACGAATTTTGACCGGTTCGACCAACGCTACAACCTGGATATTTCAAAAAACATTTATCCCTATCTGATCTTTGCAACCGGATCGATTTATGAGTACAACAAGCTGACCACCGAAACCGAAGGCGATCGAACCCGTTTTAATGAGGAAATCATTCGCCCCTTTGTAGAGCTCAGCCTCAACAATCCCATTTATCAGGCCGGCGTTTCCTACCGCGGATTTAGAATCGAAGAAGATGTATCCAACCTGCCGGACACCAGCTCTGATCGGGATGAATATACCGCCTCGGTCGGAATGACCCCTCCTTCAGCATTGTTCCCTGACTGGAACTTCACTTTCCGGCGCACACTCACCGATGATGATCCCAAAACCATAGACGAGGAGCTGGATGTTTATTTTTTTGAAACCCAATACAATCCCATCCGAAATTTGTCGGCGGACTATTCTTATACGCGGCGTGATACCGATGATAGGCTCAGGGGCTTTGACACCAAGGAACAAACCCATTTCGGTCAAATAGAGTATTCACAAGATTTTTTGGACGAACGCCTTTTCATGAGCACCGGTTATAATATCCGCTATAACAAATTGGAGTTTCCGAGATCCGCCTCCCTGGATTCAGCCTTGGTGCGGGCTGCCGGACTCTCATCTCTGGATGACACCCCTGATGACGGGCCGGCCCTGACGAACAACCCGGCCCTTATCGACGGAGACCTGGTTGCCTCAGCCGGCCTGGATCTGGGATTAAACGGGGATAACACCACCTTGACCAATATCGGACTTGATTTCGGACTTTCCCTGGATGTGGACCAAATTCACATCTGGGTGGATCGGCGTCTTACCAACGCGGTTGCAGACTCTTTTACATGGGAAATCTACACCAGCCCGGACAATCTGGACACCAGCACCTGGACCCTGGTGGAGACGGTTTCTCCGGCTGATTTTGATACATTTGACAATCGATTTGAGATCCGCTTTTCGGAAGTCGACACGCAGTTTATCAAAGTTGTCACCCGGGCGCTTTCACCCACCGTGCCGGGATCCGCTCAATTTGCCAATATCTTTGTGACCGAGATGGAGGCTTTTGTGACGGTGTCAGGGGACGAGATCGACAATGAAACCAAAACAACCGACCAAAATTTTAACTTCAATTTACGCGGGCAGATCAGCGACCGAACCGTCGCCGGTTATAATCTGTTATACACCCGCCAGGATCAAGATCCGTTTAATATAGAGCGAACGCAATTGACCAACGATGTTTTCTTTAACCATATTTTCAACCAGGTATTTTCGGCTACGGCCACCGGGCAGCGCACGGACAATTCATTTGAGAGCGAGGATTCCACCACTTACAATTATGGTGCTTCGCTGATCGCCGCATGGTTAAATACGTTCAGCCAATCACTAACATACAGCGGCACTTACCTGGACGAAGATCGCGGCAATGCTTATCAGAATTCAATTTTTCTACGCAACAATGCGACCCTTTATCGCGGATGGAGTATGTTTGTGGATGGCGGTTACGGCTGGGAAGAGCCCGTGCAATCCAACTCGCAGATTACCACCTGGACGCTGCGAAGCGGAACCAACATCAGACCCAATAACAAGATTACCCTTAATTTAAATTACTTGTACAGACGAACGGACCAGCCCGATCTGGAAATCGGCCCGGAAACAGACCAGCAATTTGATATCCAGGCATTTTTCATCCCTTTTGACACCCTTTCGTTTTTTGCCAAAGTCAGCGTGGTGGACAACGAGAATGACGGAACCAACACCTTTCAGAATTACTCGGTCAACTGGTCGCCCTTTCCCGACGGCGATTTGCAGTTTTTCTTCACATACGATGAGACCCTAAGGAGTCAAGACGATCGGGAGGAGAGAGTCTTCGGGCCAAGCCTCAAATGGACGATCGGCCGATTTGGCTTATTGGACCTTGCCTATACCTGGTCCCGCAGCGAAGACAACATCCAAAAAGTAGATTCAAAGATCCTCAACGGGAATTTACGGATTATTTTTTAGGCCCGGGTGGGAAAGTTGATTGCATTATCAAAATCGGATATATAAAATATTGTTTTAAAACAGGGGGAATTGCATGAATCCCAAAATTTATTTTATCGCATTCGTGATCGTTTCGCTGGCCGCCTGCACGACGTTTTCCAGTTCCGACAGTTTCCACGACCCCGAGATGGATTTTGCGGCCTTGCGGTCCATAGCGGTTATGCCGTTTTCAAACCTCACCGGTGATAAGCTGGCAGCCGAAAGGGTTCGTAATACCTTTATGACCAGCCTGATGTCGACCGGCGTGGTCTACGTGATCCCCTCCGGGGAGGTTGTTCGCGGGATCAGAAGAGCCGGCCTCGAGCACCCGATGGTGCCGTCAATAGAGGATGTCGTAAAATTGGCCGCCATTATTCGGGCGGATGCCGTGATTACCGGGGTCCTGAAAGAATACGGCGAGGTGCGGTCAGGCACGACCACCGCAAACGTTATCTCCCTGAGTATGCAGATGATTGAAAGGGAAACGCGCAAGGTTGTCTGGACAGCCGCCACCACCAAAGGCGGCATCAATGCATTTCACCGGCTTTTTGGCGGAGGCGGCCAGCCGATGAACAACGTAACCGAAGCGGCCATCGATGATATTCTTAACAAACTTTTCTACTAGCCTTATTATCTTTCTTTGCGCCGTCTCTGTCGGCATTTCAGGCTGTGCGGTCAAGAATGAAACCGCCAGGCCTGTGATCACGGATGCACCTGATGGCGGCAGCGAACTTAAAATCGCTGCCCTTCCGTTGGTTAACATTAGCGGAGCACCGGCGCCCATCAGCATCATGAATCAGGCGCTGCTCGACGGCCTCAACCGCAGAGGCCTGAACATCCTGGTGCCGGACGTCGTTGACGGCGTCATTACAAAGCACCGCATCCGTTATCTAGGCGGTATCAATCGCACAACGGCACGGGTGTTTAGAGAGGAGGCCGGGGCTGAAGCCGTATTGATCACTTCTTTGGAGCTTTTCAGTCAATTTTCACCCCCGAAGATTGCGCTGACATCCAGACTGGTATCGACCGCCGAACCCATGCCGGTTCTGTGGGTGCACGGCATCGGTTTGGCCGGAAATGACTCACCGGGACTTCTCGATCTGCGGTTGATCGAAGATCCGCAGATGCTGCTGAAATCGGCGCTGCAACAGCTTACCAGCTCACTTGCCCGACACCTCGCCGACCGGACGAACGGGACCGAATCTGCCAGGATCAGAAACATATTTAAACCCCGGGTATCCTTTCGGGCGCCTGTTTTAGATTTGGGTGTGCAGTACCGGGTGGCCGTGATCCCGTTTTTTAATGTCAGTGAAAGAAAACACGCCGGTGAAATCATCGCCCTGCAATTTGTGAAGGCCTTGAATGCCTATGATAATTTTTTTGTGATTGAGCCGGGCGTTGTCAGGCAAACCCTGCTGGACATGAGAATTATTATGCAGGACGGGCTGTCCCTTGCAGATGCGGACCTTATTTTCAGCCGGCTGAATGCCGATATTGTTCTTTCCGGCGATATAATGGATTATCAGGACTATAAAGGCTTTGACGGTAGACCCAGCGTTGATTTTTCAGCCCAGATGATCGCAAAAAAAAGCCGCGAAGTCGTATGGGCCGCCAAGAGCTATAACCGGGGTGACGACCGGGTATTTTTCTTTGATTGGGGTAAGGTCCACACCGCCCATGCGATGACCGCCCAGATGGTGCGACTGGCGGTTGAAGATCTCGTTCAGTAAAGGCTGAAGAAGTCCTCGAACATCCAGATTAAATCTGCATCTTTGGCCGGGCCCAGAAAGACTCTGGGCGCCTGTACCCCGTCGGTCATAATTAGACCGACAAAATGATCGAAAGCCTTGCGGTAATAGATCCTGTTCTCGGTGCCGTTCAGCAAAACCTGGATTTTGCGCTTTGCCGTCGAAAATTCCTGGATGTTGTTCAACTTGAGAAAATCGAGGACTTTCCCCCGATAGTGATAGAAATCATAAAGCCTTTCATCGATGGCATCTTTTTCCGTGTCGGTCATCGCTAGATATTCGGACTGTGAAGGCCCGAAAAATACGACCGCCCTTCCACTGACAAGCAGGGTGTCTTTATCAATATCACCGGTTTGCGCCAAAAGCGGGGTTGCCATAATTAAAAAAAAGATACCTGCCGAAAATAGTTTCATATTCCTGCTTTCCTGTGATCATCGTGGGCTTATTTCAAACCGTATTTCTTTACCTGGTACCTGAGGGTATCGTAACTGATATTCAGAAGCTTGGCCGCAAGGGATTTGTTGTTTTCGGCTTTGTCGAGTGCCTGCTGGATGAGGTCTTTTTCGACTTCCTCAAGCGATATGCCTGAATCGGGCAGCGTAAATCTGTCGGCTGCCGGTTGACGCGGGCTGAGCGTGTCTTCAAATATCCACTTGGGCATATGCTTGGAGCCGATGGTTTTGGCGTTTTCGAGCACGACGAATCTTTCAACGAGGTTCTTGAGCTCCCTTACATTTCCCGGCCAGGCATAGCCGATCATCAATTTTTCAGCCTCCGCTGAAAAGCCCTTAACACGCTTTTTGTTGTATTGGGTGGCAAAGTAAGAGAGAAAATAATCGGCGAGCAGAGGGATGTCGTCGGTTCTTTCTCTAAGCGGAACCACGTGTAAATAAAATGCGGTCAACCGGAAAAACAAATCCTTGCGGAATTCTCCATTCTTGACGGCCTCGGAAAGGTTGCGGTTCGTTGTCGCGATCACGGTAACATCCACGCTGATCTCGCCTTTGGCGCCAATACGCCTTACCTTCCTTTCTTCCAGAACCCTTAGCAACTTGCTCTGAAGATCCAATTTCATATCGCCGATTTCATCCAATAGAATCACACCGCCTTTGGCCAGTTCAAACAGCCCTTTTTTATCCGACTTGGCGTCGGTAAAAGACCCTTTTTCATATCCGAAGAGCTGGCTTTCAAGGAGGGATTCGGGCATGGCCGCACAATTTACCGAGATGAAAGGTGCATTCCAGGTATCATCCTGGTTAAACATTAACTCGTGGATTCGTCTGGCGACAAGTTCCTTGCCGGTACCGCTTTCGCCGGTGACCAGTATGGTGGATACCCGGGCCTGTGAAATCTTTTGGATATTATCTTCCAATTCCTTGATGGCTCTGGATTCTCCGATAATTTCCTTTTCAAAGGCTTCGGAATAGGCTTTTCTGAGGTAGTCGACCTCCTGTTTGAGGCTTTCTTTTTCAATGATGCCGTTAATTACAATTTTAACCTCATCCGTATTAAATGGTTTGGTCAGATAGTCGGCCGCCCCGAGCTTCATGGCATTAACGGCTGTATCAACCGTATCATCGGCGGTGAGCATAACGACCTGGGTTGTCATGCCATCACCCTTGATTTCCTGAAGTATATCTATTCCGCTGCGATCGGGCATTCTGATATCCAGCAAAACCACATCCGGATCCCACGCTTTAATCTTTTGGATGGCCCCATCGGTTTCAGTTTCTTTAAAAACTTCGTAACCTTCTTTCTTGAGGGCTTTGGCCAGCACGGAGACAATCAATTCTTCATCATCCAAAAGAAATATCTTGCCCTTTTTTTTCATGAGATGAGTTCCTTTTCTTCTTTTTTTACCTTGAGTGAAACATTGAATACCGTTCCCTGGTCCGTATTGCTTTCGACAATTATCTCGCCTCCATGCTGTTCAACCAGCCGGCGGGTAATCGCCAGGCCCAGGCCGGAACCTTTGCGTTTGGTCGTAAAAAACGGTTGAAAGATCTGCTCCAGCAGGGTCTGTTCGATCCCTTTGCCGGTATCGGCTACCGCAATGTGGATGATATTTAGCTTTTCGTCATAGGATGTTCGGATGGCCAATGAACCGCCATCGGGCATGGCTTCGATGGCGTTGAACATCAGGTTCAAAAAAACCTGTTGCAGCTGCATGGGGTCGGTCATGGTTTCCGGCACACTCGGATCGAACTCCTTTAGGACTTTGATCGGATTCGCGGAATTCAAAGACAGGGCCGGGTGCTTGAGTGAAAACGTGATGGTTTTATCAAGGAGGTCGTTTAAATCCGTGAGCATGGGCTGGAGTTCGGGCGGTTTGGCAAAATTAAGCAGGCTTTTGATCAACAGCTCGATGCGCTTAATTTCATCGACCGCTTTGGCGATAAGGCTTTTGTCCTCTTCGGAAATGCCGGGTTCTTCCAGAAGAACCTGTACCGAGCCCTTGATGCCGGCCAGCGGATTTTTGATTTCATGGGCCAAGCTGGCGGCCCATTCACCGACCATCTTGAGCTGCTCGGCCCGCTGCAGGGATGATTCTACCTTCTTTTCCTCGGTGATATCCCGGATCACATGGATTAATCCGCTGATCTGGTCGTTATCATCGAATCGGGGCATGGACCGGACCTCAAGAAACATATCCAGGTGCGGCTCATAAATCTCAAAAGAAACCGGCTTGCCGGTTTCAAGACACTCGCAGCTGACGCAATATTCCGGTGGGTGTTCTTTGCCGTGGTAATACAGATAGCATTTAGCCTGGGTGACCCCTAAAAAAGGGAGGCCCAGGATTTTTTCGGCGGCTTTGTTGGCCCGGATGATATTAAAATCCCGGTCATGGATCGTAATCATGTCGGTGATCGTATTAAACGTTTCCTCCCACTCAAGCTTGGACCGAATAACAAGGTTTTCCATTTTTTTGCGTCCGGAAATATCCCGATCGATCGCCAGAATATATTTGTGCCCCATGTACTCCAATAGTCCGGCACTGATTTCTACGGTGAATACGGTGCCGTCTTTCTTGACATGATCGAGTTCGGCATTGACCCACTCGCCATTTAAAATACGGTTGACACGATCCGGGGCCGCCTGCGACGCTTCCGGGGCGTCCAGGTCTCTGATTAAGTTGAGTTTCGACAACTCCTCCAGCGTATATCCGTGCATCTCGGCCGCGGCAGGATTGGCGTCGACAATATCGCCCACTTTGTCGCCCTCGGCGTCGATAATGAAAATCGCATCCCCGGCACTTTCAAACAGGGTTCGATAGCGGCGTTCGCTTTCCATGGTTTTACGCATGGTCTGCCTCAAAGATTGGGACATGTCGTTAAAGGACGTGGCCACTTCTCCGAATTCATCTCTTAAGCCCGTTATGCGGTAGCCCAAATCACCACTTTTCAATTTGCGGGTGGCCTCTAAAAGCGCTTTAACCGGTCTTGTAAATTCTCTGATTACCACAAAACAAAACCCGGCTGCGACGAACGGCGTCAGTATCACCAGCGCATAGAGGGTGATGTTCGACCTGGAGATATCGATCATGGACGCCTTGGTTTTCTCCTCCAGCTTGGTATTGGACATGTGGACCATGGCATTGACCTGGGCAACCAAATTTTGCGTCGTGCGGTAAGCCATATCGCTTTGTTTTATGAGCGCATCGCGGTTGCCGCTTACCTTTAGAATTTCACGGATGGAACTGCTGTAGGAGCTGATATCGGCGCTCATATGGTTCAGCCGTTTCTCCACCTTGGCGGTATGATGACAGCTAAAGCAAATCTCCGAGGCTTGTTTAAGGTTATCTACATTGGCCAGAATTTCATTCGGGCTTTTTTCATAACGGGTTCCCATAAGGTAGAGGTCGGACTGCACGTGTTTGATGTGAATCAACAGTTGCTCGCGCATGATTTCCACCTGATGGAGCGTAATCAGTTGATCCAGTTTAGAGGTGGCGGATTCAATCGCAATGATGATGTAGGCGCCACCGGCGACAAAAACCAGGCAAACAAATCCCAAAGCGACGAATATTTTTTTCTTCATGGTTATCTGCTTTTTTAGATTTGAAGGGTTTCAATTTTAAGATACACACGGCTTCATAATTTTCATGAAATGTGCGGTCTAATCCTTTATACCGCTGCGCTTATCGGGATCATGGAAATATAAATATTTAAACAGGGCCTCGGGACCATGGCAATCTTTGCACATCAGATGCTGCGACGTTGTTCTCAGAAAACTGTTAAGCGCAGATCCGTCAACCGCAATCCCTTTGCCTTTTGACGGTAGACTTGAGTCCCATTGATGGGCATTGTGGCATGAGGCACACGAAAGATTGCCGACCGTTACGCGTTCACCGGTGGCTTTGTCAAAAAGCGGCAAATATTTTTGCGATCCCTTGATGTTTTTGCGAATATTAATGATGGCGACATTGTCGGGATGCGAGCCGATCAGCGGGACTTTGTTGTGCGCCGGTCCGTCTTTGGCGTGGCAGGACGTGCACATCTGCTCCATGATGCTATCCCCGGCAGAAAGCTGGCGGGCCCATAATTTGATTTGATTCGGGCTGTTGTGGACCAGATGACAGGTCCCGCAAATGCCGGATTCGGCCGGAATCTGGCCCAGACTATTTTTAGATTTGGGTGCGCTTACCAGAAGGTCGTGATCGGTCATTTCAACAGAACTCGGCTCGGGATGACAGTCTTCGCAAAGTTTGGGGACCGGGGAATTTGCAATTCTTAAAAAGCTGTTGTGGGCGTTTCCTTCAACATTAAAATGATCTATTACAGGTTCATCCGAAGATGGGGACCAGCGGTGCGGTTCATGGCACGAGTGGCAGGTCAGCAACCCCTTTTCCATCGGTTTGCCGTTTTTATCAAAGAGCGGTAGGATGGTCGTAAAGCCCTTTTCAGTCGGCGCCATGTTGAGCGGATGAGAATAGCCGCCCAGTGCTTTTTCGGCGGCCGCGCCTTCGGCATTATGGCAACTGATACACATGGATTCTACGCCATGTTCGCCGGAGTCGGTCATCGGCCGGCCCCATAAAAACGATTTTTGGGCGTTGTGCACCAGGTGACAACTCCCGCAGAGGCCTGACTCTGCAGGTGTCTGGTTCATCATATTTTTGTCTCCGGGGGCCGACTTGCTCAGATCGTGGTCGGTGTTGGCGATATGAAACTTTTCATGATGGCATTCGTCACAGATCTGCGGCGACGGTTTTCTCAAAAACGATGTGAATCGTTTCTTAATTTCCCGGCGTTCTTTGGCGGGTTCCGCTGTGCCTGAACCCGGTTCCCAGCGATGGGGATCATGACATGTCTGGCAGGTCATGATTCCTTTGGCGGAAATTTTTCCCTGACGGTCAAACAGCGGCAATGCCGGAGTTAAACCCTTATCAAACAGCGATTTGCGGGTCGGATGGGAATACCCTTTGTTTAATTTGTTTTTGGCGATTCCGGTTTCATTGTGGCAGCTGATGCATAGACTCTCTGCGCCGTTTGAGCCGGCGGAGGCATCGGATGACCGTGCCCACAGAAAGTTCTTTTGCGGTCCGTGCACCAGGTGACAACTTCCGCAGAGCCCCGATTCTGCGGGTGTCTGGTTCAAAACATTTTTTTCCTGGGGGGCCGACTCGCTCAGGTTGTGTTTGGAGCGGGCGATTAAAAATTTATCCCGGTGACATTCTTTGCAAATCTGGGCTGATGATTTTCGCAGAAAAGATCTCATGTTGGTTGCCTCAGGCTCCGGATTCACATCGGTCGAAGCCGGCGGCAATTGATGGGTCTCGTGGCAGGTTGAACAGGTCATTTGACCGTTTGGATCCCGAACGCCGAAGCGGTCATACAAGGGCAGACTCAGATCTTCCTTTTTGACGGTGATGGTCGTTAAAACCGAATCCTGCGCTCTTTTGGCAAAGGGATAGACACTCAGCGGATGGGTGGTGCCGATTAAGTTGACCTTTTCGGCTACCTGACCCTTGCTGTGGCAGCTCATGCACAGCCGGGTTGTAAAATCCCCCTGGTCGGGCAGCTTGCGGGCGGCTTTGTGCGGCAGATGGCACGCCGAGCACACGCCGGCTTCGGCCACGGTTTGGCCTGCCAGATTTTTTTCCAGGGGTGCCGAAACTGCCAGGTTATGTTTGGTATCGGCAATATAATTTTTGTCCGGGTGACAGGCCAGGCAAAATTCCGCGTTTTCGTCCTTTTGAATGAGCAATAACCGTTGGTCCGCTTTGTGTTTGTGAATTCGATGGCAGGTCTCGCAGATGATTTCACCACCTCTGCCCCGTCTGGCACCGCTTTGTTCCAGCCAAGATGGAATTGTTGCGGTTTTCGGCGCCACGTTGACCACATGAACAGGACGCCTCTGGCCCTGGGCGGTGAACACCCGCTGGTCCTGATGACACGCCAGACAAAGGCCGGAATCGTCGGAGGCTTGCACCAGCAGGCTTTTGGTGGGCGATCCATGGACCAGATGGCAGGATTGGCAGATCAGTTGATTGGGTTTTTCGCCCACCTTGGCCCCCCGATCGATCATTTGCCGGGGTATCGGCGTTTCGAAGCTGCCCAGCGGATGATGGCCGCCTGCAATTCCCCCGGCCATGTCGCCGTGGCACTGCGGGCACATCGCCGAATTGCGGTTGGAAACCCGCATAAAAAAGATTTCCTTGGATTCCGGACCGCTTGGCAGCGCGTGGGGCGTATGACAGGTGGAACAGCGGATCTTGCCCGCTTCGTCCAGCGGAAAAGCTTCGGGTATCTGCATGTTCGCCGGCGGCCGGATGTCACTGGCATGCTGGTTGTTGAGAAAGGACCAGGCCCTTGAATCCGCCACACTGCCGTCGTGGCAGGAATAACACATGTCGGGTGTGGCCACCATTTTTTCGGCGGTGTAGTCCGCCAGTTCCGAGCTGCGGCCTTCGATAAAAAAGGTGTCGACCCAGCGATAATGACATATCGCGCAGGCTTTGGCCGAGTTCGGGTTTCTGGGCGGCTCCAACGTCTCCTGAGCATGGGCACCGGTGAACCACATGAGTGCGCCCAGCACCGCCAACGTCAGCCGGCCTGTTTGTTTCATGATCAATCGTCGCTGCCGTTTAAGTTTACGTCGTTGCAATTAATACCAAGGTTGCCGTATGATTTTTAATTTCCAATTTTGCCCGAAGGCCTTACTCCAGACGGAATACACTGACTTTGTTGGCCCGCATTTCGACCACGTAAAGCCGGTTCAAATGATCGATGAATAAGCCGGCCGGCGTCTTAAACTTTTTGGCTTTCTTTGTTTGGGGGTCTCCCAGGACGGCATAGAAATTGCCGTTGGTATCAAACACCTGGATCACCCCAAGATAACTGTCACTGACATACACCCGGTTGCGCTTATCGAGGGCCACGCCTTTGGGACGGTAAAATTCGCCTTTTTCAACGCCCCAGGCCCCGATGAAGTTTACGAACAATCCCTCGGAATTCAACACTTGAACCCGGGTGTTGATCACCTCCACCACATAAAGGTAGCTGTCCCTGTCCAGCGCTATTAGAAACGGGTAATTGAAATTACGCCTTTCACTGCCCGGGGTGCCGATCGTTGTGATCAGGTCAAGATTTGCCAGGTCATAAACCAGAATGCGGTGGTTGTCGTTATCGACCACGTAGCACCGTTGAAGGGTTTCATCTACGGCGACATCGGTGGGATCGGCCGGTTTGATCTTGCCCCTGGGAAGGTCCATTTTGGCGATAAAATCCCCCTGGGATGAAAAAATCTGGACCCGATGATTGCCGGCGTCGGCCACGTATATGTTGCTGGAACCATCCAGATCGATTCCCAATGGAAAGCGCAGCTGACCCCGTTGGGCCCCGGCACTGCCGAAAGAAGACACCAGGCGCCCCCCCTCATCATAGACCCTGACCTTGCTGTTGACCCCGTCGACGACATAAATGCGTCCGTCTCTGGCAACCGCCACGTCGCTGGGCTGGTTGAGCTGATCGCGCACCTCAAAGAGAGGCTGCACTTCGATCAGGCGGATGCTGTAACCGGGATTTGCAAGCACCAGGAGGTTTACGATGAGCAGGCTCAAAAATGTAATGACTTGGTTAATTCGGCCCATGAAAAGAATTACAGCCTCTTAGAATCTAAGGTCGCAGCATCTGCGGGAAGTAAAATGTTTCGTACTTGGTGACCAGGCCCTTGATATTCAACACCATCAGGTCGTGGGTTTTTTTAGGGTCAAAGCCCAGATGCCGGAAATTAAGGATACTATGTGAAGAATGGCATTCGTCGCAGGCCACACTGATTTCTTTTTTCGCAATTTGACGATGGAAATAATCAAATGCCTGTGCTTTCTGATCTGCACTCAGATTCTTTTGCGTTAATAGATATTCCTTGGCTTTGCTGATGTCCTTGGCATCACCGATCATCACCCTGTTACCCCTGTCTTTGGCGAAAACGGCGATCCTGGAAATAAAGTGTTCCGATGTGGGGGATTTATCCCTTTTGGGATTATAGTAGGTTCCAAACGGTTCGCCGCTAAAAGTCGCATTTTCGGTATCATTCCAATCATAGGTGTAATCGGCAACGCTTTCTTTATTTAAGTGGCATACCTCGCAGAGCATAAAGCCCGTATGCATGTTTAAAAGCGCTCTTACCAGTTTATTTTCTGTATGCGGGTATAACGGGTGACAGACCCGGCAGGCGGTTTCATCATCCAGGCGTGTTAAATAGGATTGTTCCGGCTTGTGAAGTGATTTAAGCGGGAAATTTTTGATCCGATCTTTTTCCTTGATATCCAGGTGGCATGTGGTGTTGCAGTTAACACTGGATTCACCGGTATGCGGGACTTTCGTCACCCGGGTGTGGCACTGGCGGCAGTCGGTTTTGCCATGGGCGGACCGAACATATTTGGCCTCATCGATATGAAGCACCTTGAATTCGTCATCGTTTGCCTGTCTCACCAGGCCCGGAAACCGATGACAGGTCAGACAGCCCCCCTCGTCAATAGCCAGGGCGACTGAAACGGCATCAAGGCCCGTACAGCCGATAAATATAGTCAGAATTAAAAAAATAACCCTTTTCATATCTGAAACGCCCTGATGAAAGATTGATCTTTTAATATGGATCTGGGGCCCCTATCTTCAAATTTGAATCCAGGATGCCGTAAAACCCCCTCCTGTAAGAGGCAATTACCATACCAAACCTTTTGCGGTGAGTTCATTTGAATATAACAGCCCGCCGGGTTTATTTTTTATCTATGTAGGCAATTGACTTTTGGCTCATATTCCTGTAGGGAGGTCCTAACACATTGTGTCACAATTCCTATTCAGCGCGGCTGAAACCGTCATGACGCGGTGAAATCACCAGTTCAAAATGGTGATTTCACCGCATTTTATGACGTGCGTTTACTATATAAAGCATTTTATGCGCCTAAATTCAATGTTTTTCAAAGATCAGCCGGTCTTTATTTTCTGGCATGCTCATTGCACGATGAACAGAAAATCTAAAACTTCACCAAAGTTTTATCTCAGATTTCATCACGTAGCGTGTGCCATGTAAGACACCCCTAAGAAAGCTATCCGATGTCCAATACGAGCGACCCCTAATTTTGAGGTGTTTAAAATTATGACATTAAAACAAATACTTAAATCCGTTGGCAGTTGTTTTATCGCTATTTTAGGTTTAACGCTTTTTTTGCCGGTGAACGCTTCGGCCGCCGATATCGGTAACTGCCTGTTATGTCACAAGTATCCCGGCCTCAGCCGGGTGGATGAAGAAGGTAATTTCCGGCTGCTGTATGTGAACGAGGACATCTTTCACCAAAGTGTGCATTCCAAAATCCAGTGCGAGGGGTGCCACACCGACGTTAAAAAGATTCCCCACGATCCGGTTAAAAAAGTGGACTGCTTCATCCAGTGCCATGTCATTGAGCCCTCCAGTGAAAAGAAGTTTTCCCATAAGGATGTGCGGTCATTTTTGGACGCCAGCGTGCATGCCAAAGTTGACGAATTCGGCAATCCCAAAAAATATTCCGAAGACATGCCGACATGTCTGGACTGCCATGATAACCCCCTGTACCGACCGCTTTCCTTTTTCAAGACCGTGCGGCCCGGTATCTCCGAAACCGCTACCGGGCGCTGCCGGGTATGCCACAAACAGGACGAGTTCATTTATCGATTTTACAACCATATCACCACAAGACTGCATAAAATCCGCAATCCCCGTAACGTGGCCGAGGTGTGCGCCCGATGCCACGACGATGCCGAGATCGTGAAGCGTCACGAACTGACGACCCGGGCGGCCTACTCTTACGGTGAAACGTTTCACGGAAAGGCGGCTTTTTTTCTGAGCGAGCGGGTTCCCGATTGCCTGGACTGTCATGTTAACCGCGGGCAATCGGTGCACCAGATGCTGAGTTCTTCAAATCCGAACTCCATTACCCATAATAACAACAAAGACATGATTTGCTCCAATCTGGACTGCCACCCCAAAGCGGCGCCCGGATTTGCCAAGTACAAGGTGCATCCCGAGTTCAATCTGGATAAAAGCCCTGCGAAGTACTATTTTACCGTATTTTTTCTGGTTCTCACCGGGGGGACGCTCTTGCCGTTGATGGGGATAATGGGTCTGGATTTGATCCGGCGGCTGTTTCCCAATGCCGCTCTGAAACGGAGGAAAAAATCGTGAAGCGCCAAAACGTGATTAAAGAAAAGGACGGCAAGCGATACTTTTTTAAATTTAGCCTGAACCAACGCTTTCAGCATATCACCATGGCTTCCTGCGTGATTACGCTGATACTGACCGGCATGCCGCTTAAGTTTAAAGAAGCCTTCTGGGCCCCCTATCTTTATAATCTGTTCGGGGGAATTCATGTGGCCCCCACGGTTCACAAAATTGCCGGCTCGACCCTGCTGGCACTGTTTGCCTACCATCTCGTTTATGTATGTGTTACGATCTTCAAATTTCATATTATGCCCCTCAAGCAAAAGGGGCAGCTCAACGCGGGCACTTTAATCAAAACGCTGATTAATTTGCCGATTATGCCCAGTCTCAAGGATCTCGAAGATATCCGTGACCTTTTGAAATATTTACTGTTTATTTCCGACAAACCCCCGGAGGGCGCCCAGTTTACCTGGAAAGAAAAATTTGATTACTGGGCGCCTTTCTGGGGCATCGTTATCATCGGGTCTTCGGGCTTGATCATGTGGAACAAGGAGCTGATCACCCGATTTTTGCCCGGGGAGGTCATCAATTTCGCCCTGATCGCCCACGGCGATGAGGCGGTGCTGGCCATGCTGTTTTTGTTCATCTGGCATTTTTATAATGTTCATTTTTCATTGTCCGTTTTTCCGATGGGCACCGTTTTTCTGACCGGATATCTTTCGGAGGAACAGATGGCGGAGGAGCACTACCAGTACTACCGGGAAGTGATGACCGCCGCCGGACTCGAGGACCAAATGCTGCCGCATCACTCCCGGCCGCGGAAAGATGCCGGTGAGGACGTGCCGACACCCGCTGAATATTCCGAATACGATCTTGCCGGTGAGGCTAAATTAACTGATAATTAGGACATTTGTGATGAAAAAAATTCTTGCAAAATTATATATTCTGGTCGGTTTGGTTGCGACGGTGTTTTTCACGCTTCTGATCTGGAATCTGACCTTCGGTAAAATCGTTAAAGAATATCGCCACCGCAAGCAGGTCGAGACCATTATCAAGGACCGTGCGCTGGCCCAGGAAGAAAAGGAAAAAACCGAGGCCACTTTCAAAGAAGCCATCCTTGAAAGTGAAGAAACCATCAAGCACTACCTCGGATACCGGGTTCTGGAACAACGCTTTATCAAAGGCCACTTCCACCACATCGATTTTGATTTCAAGCCGGATAACCGCAGTTACTGCATTGCCTGCCACGGGGATATTCCCCATGACAAACATAAAGAACTCAGGGCGTTCGACAACATGCATTCATCGTTTATTGCCTGCCAGGCCTGTCATGTAAGGCTTGAGGGCGATGCCAAAACCGGCGTATTCAAATGGTATGACCGTGAAACCGGTGCGATCATTGAAAGCCCGGTAAAAGAAGGCATGCGTCCCGGAACCTATAATGCCAAAATCCTGCCGTTTGAACGGGCTAACGGAACCCTTCAACCCGTGGATACGCCCGAGCGAATTGCATTTGTGCGCGAGTACCGCGAAACGGAAAAAACCCTGTCCGAGGTTCAAAAGACAAAAGCCAAAAGCATCATCCATAATATCGTCAGTAAAAAACCCTATGTGTGCGAAGACTGTCATCAAAAAGAGGCGCCACTGCTGCCTTTTCAAGCGCTTGGATTTCCGCAACATCGAATTGATACCATGGTCAGCAACGAAGTCATTGGAATGATTAAAAAATACACCGATTTTTATATCCCGCTCATTCTGGAACCCGGCGTTGGATCAACACCGCCGAAGTCCCAGTAGCGCTTTGTGAGACAGTCGGGTACGATGGCGCAAACATCCGGAAGCCCGAGGGCTTGCCGGCGATGACCTTAACCTCAATGAAGTAATTTGCGATTGTGTCTGTCCATTTACACGGCATTCGAATCTTGATATTGGCGGCAGTTTTGTTGCTGACTCCGGGCATATCCGCCTTTTCACAATCGGATACCCTGGCCGATACGGAAAACTGCCTGCTGTGCCATCGCTACCCGAACATGGGCCGCTACGACGAGTTCGGCAAAAAGCGGGTGTATTACGTGAACGCTGAAAAGTATGCCCTATCGGTTCACGGAAAGCTCAAGTGTAAAAATTGCCACATCGGCCTGGACACTATCCCGCACACCGAAGTCAAGAAGGTGGATTGCGCCACCAAATGCCATATCAAAGAGCCTTCGACCAATCTTGAATTTTCCCACGCCAACATGATCCAAAAATATACGGCCAGCGTCCATGGCCGGGGAGCCGCCGATAACCCCAAACCGTTTCCCGAGGACCTGCCGACATGCAAATACTGCCATAACAATCGGATGCACAATCCCTTTGACGGGCAGTGGGGCCTTAGCCGGGCGCTGTTCACCGAAACCCTGGCGCGCTGTCAGGGCTGTCATCCCAAAGAAAAGTGGGCCCAAAAGTTTTACACCCATTTTACCCACCGGATGCGACAGCGCAGGGCGCCGGCCGAGATCATAAAGCTATGCACCAGCTGCCATGAAGATCGGGAAAAAATGGCCCGTCATGGCCTGGAGAGCATTGAAACCTTTAAAGATACGTTTCATTGGATTGAGATAAAGTTCGGGGTCAAAAATGCCCCGGATTGTATCAGCTGTCACGTACCGCTGGAATATTCGACCCATGATATCCGTCCGCGTTCCGATCCGATTTCGCCGATCAACGATCGCAACCGTATCCAGACCTGCAGCAACCAGGGGGGGGTGCAGGTCTGCCACCCCCGGGCGAAGGCCAAGTTTGCCACCGGCCGGGTCCACGCTTACGGCACCAAGGCCCAGATGCTGACCGGAAGGCAGGTTAACGAATTTGAAGATCTATCACGGGAGCGGGTACTGGAGCGGGCAGAGCATGATATTTCAACCGATGAGATATTTCGTTTTAAGGTCTTGCAGTTCATCAAGCTGGTGTATAAGATCCTTATCGGCGCCACCATTTTGTTTATGAGCCTGCATCAATGGCTGGATTTTTTAAGCGCCAAACGAAAACAGAAAAAGTCGCGTCATGGAAAATAACGAACTCGTATTAAATGCTGAAGCGCCTGCAGCGCCCCAGGCCGACCCGGGCGAACGCTACTTTGTGCGGCTCAACGATTCTGAAAGAGCACAGCATATGATCTTTGCCGGCTGTTTTTTCATACTGGTTTTTACCGGTTTTATGCTGAAACTCCCCGAAGGTTTCCTGACGTTTTTTGGGGAAGCAGGAGAATTATTGTTCCGGTATCGCCGGCTTTTACATCGCATCGCCGGTACCGTCATGATTCTGGTGGGCGCGTATCATATATATTATCTTTTGTTCAAAGCGGCCGGTCGTCGCTGGCTGCTGGATATGCTGCCCCGCTTTAAGGATTTAAAGGATATGCGCGACAATCTGCTCTATTATCTCAATATAAGAGAAGAACCGCCCGAATTTGATCGCTTCTGCTACAAGCATAAAATAGAGTACGGCGCCCTGATCGCCGGAACCACGCTCATGAGTATAACCGGGCTGATTTTATGGACCCAGTACCAGTGGAGCAAATTTGTGGTTGATATCGCCGCCCTTGTGCACGGGATGGAAGCCATTCTGGCCTGTTTGGCGATCATGGTATGGCATTTTTACGAAATTCACTTCCGACCGCATAAATTTCCGCTGGATAATTTATGGATCACCGGTGTCATCAGTGAGGCGGAAATGAAAGAAGAATACGGGCTGCATTATCAAAAAATTATGAATGATCCTGAACTTCAGGAAATATATATCCGGGGAAAATCGGACCGCCGCTCAAAATCATAGGATTTAAGCCCTAAACCGGGAGCGGTCCTTTGCGAATTCGATCTATCATCCATACGGCTGCCGACCAGCATGCAATGATGGTATAAAGGTGTTCATGTGAAATCCAAAATCGGTACATTTGTGGTAAAAGCCATATTCGTATTGCCGCTCTTTGTGTTTGGCCTATGGCTCATCGAGGGGCTTTACTTTCCTGATTTGCGCGCCAGCAAGACCGAAGAGCCCCTGCAAACAGCGGCAGCCGATGACTTCTTTAGAAGAATAGGGCTGGAAAAAGCGCCGGTCCCTCGCGACCATTTTCATATGATCGATCCCTATATTTTTCAGCCCGGGCCCTATGAACCGATTTGCCGGACCTGTCACGGGACCTATGCCCACGGCAAGGATAAAAAGATTCGCTCTTTCTTGAATTCGCATGAGGGATTTTTGGCCTGCGCGGTTTGCCATGTGCGCAGAGATCCCGCCGATAAAACCATATCCTTTACCTGGGTGGACCGGCAGACCGGCACCGCCAGCATGACGGTTGAAGGCCAATACGGCAAATTTCCCGCGCAGATTTTTCCCAACCGGATTTTGGCAGACGGAGGGGAAGCGATCATTCGGCCAATGAGCGAAAAATCGGCGGAGGCCTTTTTAAAGAACAGGGACAAATTGACGCCCGACCAGGTGGCTCAGGCCAAGGCCAAGTTGCACGAGCACATATCAAAAAAACCGGTTGTTTGCATCGAGTGTCATAAAAAAGATGGGTATCTTGATTTTGCCGGCCTCGGATTTCCAAAAAACCGCGTCGATCATTTAACGTCATCCGAAGTTGCCAATATGATCGGGAAGTATGAAACCTTTTATCTGCCCGAGGTCCTTGATCTGAGAACTCAATAACGATCCGTAAGCAAATCAGTATCTTGTTGGTGAACCCGCATCAGAGCAGTTCCGGATATGGACTTAAGTCCTGCATGGGATGACATCGGACGCACATGTTGTCTTTTAGGCGATGTCGAAATTTTTCACCGGCACCTCTGGCCCCCAGCCTTTTATCGGGAATGACCCCTTTTTGATGGGGGTTATGGCAGGTCGAGCAGGTAATTTTACCGTCCGGATCCAGGGGTAAAATGATATCGTACTGATCCCGCAGTTCCTGTATTCTTTGTTCAATCTCGAAGGGCGGTTTGCGGATGTGCCGGGTATGCCACTGGTGTACGGTTATCCTGCCGTGACACCCCAGACACAGCATCTCCGGTTTGCCGAGAAGTTTTATGTCTTCATAAGTTGCGCGTTGTTCATCCGGAATTTCATCATGGCAGTATAGACACCGCTCTTTAATAATCTGCTTTTTTTCATTCAATTGCGCATGCGGATTAAATTTTTTATATTCTGTAATGTTGTGGCATTTAAAACAAATGGTCGTTCTATTCTTATAGGGCGCGCCTCGGAGAAATTTTTCTTCCTTTAAAAATATCCTTTCGGTCGGCTTGTCGCTGCATTGGACGACGATATCATGGCAGGTGGCGCAGGTGACCTTTCCATCCTGCAGCGGCAGTTCTGAAGGGATTCTGGGCATCAGCACCTGGGAGGGTTCTAAATCAACCGGATGGATGTAACTTTCGGAAGTGCTGTAGTGGCAGCGACACAATCGCTTGTAGTCCCCCCCGTATCTTAAAAATTGCGGGCCCCTTTCGGGGGGGACGTTCACATGGCATTCCTTGCAGTATTTGGCGGAATAATGTATATCGGTAGTATTTGAAACCTTGGATACAAACGGCTCTGGCGCCTCCTGCGAACTTTCGGAGGTGAATCGCGTACCTATTTTGCCAAATCGGGTATCCTGGGTTTCATAGGTACAGCCCATGGCGAACAGGGTGATGATGAATGCAATTGTCGCTAACGTTTTCATAAGAATTATGCCTGCAAAGCATGCCACAGGGTGGTAGTGTCTGTCAACTTTTATCAAGTTCTTCTTTAATAGCATAGCTTGCCGATAAGGTAAACAATGAGGGGTCACTTTTGAATTAAAGACGTTCGGGGTCGCTAAAAAAAACCGCGATAACGGAGCGCAGCTTTTTGAATCTTACAAAGGGACATACCACGCTGGCACTGGTTGTGGCAGCCATGTTCATGCTTTTACTGCCCGGCCCCCGGGCCGAGGCTGCTGATGAATATAACTGCCTCATGTGCCACAAACACCGTTACAGCGCAAGAATCGATGAAAACGGCAAGCGCTGGAACTATAATGTCGATGAATTTCTTTACAATCACAGTGTTCACCGCAGTATCGAATGCCGTGACTGTCATACCTACATCAAGCGAATCCCGCACGACCCGGTTACCCAAGGCGTCAATTGTGGCAATCAGTGCCATATAAAGCCGCCGTTTGCACAAGAAAAATTTTCCCATGAAAAAATTATCGCCATATACGACCAGAGTGCCCATGGAATCGGGCCTGCAGATTCGGAAGCGTTAAAAAACGCCAAGCCCTTCTGCAAATATTGCCACCTGAATCCGACTTTCACCCAGATGTCCGAAAAGACGGTGCCTTTCAGGGAATCTTTACAGCGCTGCCTTAACTGTCATCCCCAGAGAGGCGTCGTGCAGGCCTACAGGCACATGACGCATCGGCTTCGCAAAAAGACCTCGCGCTCATCTAAAGAAATCGTCCAATTATGCGCGACCTGCCATCAGGACACGGCTTTAATGAAAAAACTAAATGTTTCCGAAAGGGCCGTCACGGCTGTGGAGAGCTATAACCGCTCCATACATGGCAAATTGGTGCGCCTGGGCTCTCAGAAAGCAGCCAACTGCATAAGCTGCCATGCCTCCAACGCCCTGCATGATATCCATAAGAAAGACGATCCCAGGGCCACCATTTATAAAGACAACATCGCCAAAACCTGCAGTCAATGCCATGAAAAAACCGGGAGCTGGTTCATAAATATTGCCGTTCATCCCGGTGAGCATCACGAAGGGAATCCGATCATTCATCTGGTGAGCATTTTCTTCAGGGTGGTCCTGTACCTCGCCGTTTTCAGTATGGTGGGTCTGATGCTGTTTGAGACATTTGGCCGGTGGACCGATGGCATCAGTTTGATATTTAAAAACGGCACGAGCTGGCGGGGGCAATCCAAACGTAGATCCCAAAAAGAAAAATAGATGATGGTATGACAACATTTTCAAAAATAATTTCAAGACCCATCGACATCCTCAATCGTGCCAGAGCGGAGGATGCCGAATATTTTACGCATGTGGAGGGGGTCGGAGCGGTTCCCAGGGATATCTACAAACATGTGAAATCCAATCCGTTTGGTGACCTGCCGCGGTATTCCGTTCATATCGTGATACAGCATCTTCTGGTTTTCACAACCTTTATTTTACTGGCCGCCAGCGGGTTGCCGATATATTTCAGCGATCTGTTCTGGGCATCCTACTTCGTATCCCTTTTCGGCGGCATCGATGTCGCCCGGCTAATTCACCGAATCGCGGCCTTTGCTATGATGTTTGCCGCCGCCTATCATATTGCCACCATCGTAGCCGGAACGATTCGAAAAATTTATCATCATGAATTCGATTATAAGCGCACCCAGCTGCCCCGTTTGAAAGATCTTTTCGATTTGATCCATGATATTAAATATTTTCTGGGTCGCGAGCCCTATCGGCCCAAAATGGAAAAATTTATGTACAAGCAAAAGGCGCACTATCTTGCCATTATCTGGGGAAATTTTGTTTTGATTGCCGCCGGATCGGTCCTTTTGTTTCCCGATGTCATGGCCAAATTATTCCCCGAAACCCTGGGCAAAATACTGCCGCTGGAAGGGGGCGGCCTTGAGTCATATTCTGCTTTTTTTCAGGACCTCGCGCGGCTCATGCACGCCGATGAGGCCGTCATGGCTTTAATTCTGCTGGCCTTCTGGCACTGGACCAATGTTCACCTGGTACCCGGCAGGTTTCCGATCCAGTGGACTTTTTTAACCGGAAAAATTACCCGGGAGCATCAGATCGAAGAACATTTTCTGGAGTACCTCAACAACCTCAAAGAAATACCCGCGGAAAGAGAATATATGAAAAATCTTTTAAAGGAACTCGGAATCGACGGTTCAAAAGTGCCATCCACCGCCGATCAAAGCGCATCTTCTTCACAGCCGGCAGACCCAGCGCCCCCGAGAAAAGACATGAGGAGCGAATAAACCGTGGCAGGCGACCCTATCAGATCAAACCATCCCCTGATATCCTATGTGCTGGGCGCCATTTTATTGGTGATTACGCTGGTGGTTTTTGTGGGCGTCGTTCACCATCTGACCGTCTCTCCGCGCGGACCCGGACTCTTGCGGCCGCTTTTAGAAAAGCATATGGCGCAACGCCGATCGCCCATCCTTGACGAGGCCAAACGCCTCGAAGAATTTGAAAAGCACCGGCATTTTCACAATGTTGCCGCTGAACCCCCCAAGCTGCCCGAGAACCTGCGGCCCGTGTGTTTCATCTGCCACTCTGATTTGCCCCACAGCAAAAACAAACGGAACCGGGTGCTGATGAATATCCACACCCAGTTTTTCGTGTGTGAAACCTGCCACATCAAGGAAAAACCGGGAACCACAATCGTTTACAAATGGTACAATCCCCTGGATGACAACCCGCCGGGGCCCTTTTACGGCACCAGCTATGACCCGGATTCAGGCAGTCTCTCCTTGGGCAAGGATCTGATTTCAAAAATAGCGCCTTACTTTAAATCGGATCAAGATGATAAGGTTTGGCCGGCAACCCAGGTCCAGGATGCACCTATGGCCAAGGACTTTGTGAAAGTCAGGAATCGTCTCAGCCCGGAGCAACGGGAAGGCATCAAAAACAAATTTCACGAGAATATCAAACCCAAAGGGCATGATTGTAACAGCTGCCATACTGAGAAAAGTATTCTTGATTTTGAGGCGCTGGGATTTGTGGAAAACAGAACTGCAAATTTAAAGCAGCTGATTGTGGTCGATATGGTCCGCAAATACGACAGGTGGTACCTTCCGGAACTGGTAATCGACAAGCATAGAGAGGGATCGCAGAAAAAATAATTTATGTAAAATTCAAAATCTTATAGGATTTATCCTTATCCTCGAAATAAATATCTTCGACGGCAAACTGGCGCTCGTCCAAAAGCTTAAATATTTTTATGGCGTCATTCTTATCTTTAAATCCGAAGACCAGCCCGCAGTGTTTGGTGATATTATTGGGTACGGGAAGCGGGATGTAATTTTTTATGTCTCTTTCCTGCAACCATCCCTGCGCTCTGAGCCCCTCGGCGACCGATACGAAAGTTACCAGATATTGTATTTTTTTTAACGGAATGATCTGAAGAAGGGTTTTAATGAAATGCAATTTTACGCCCAGGGCCAAAAATTTTATATTTTCGATTAAAGTGTCACCCCTGAAGCCGGACCCTTTGCGTAAGCGCGTGATACAGCCATCCTCGTGCTGTTTAAAATCAATAAGTGGATTGCCCGTTTCATAGCTCCAGGTTTTAATCTGCTTTTTGAATTCGGGTTCATCCGAAATTATTTCCAATGTATCCCCGACCTCGAGGCCTTTTAATTTTCTGGATACCATTGCCAGATTAATCGGGCAGACATACCCGCTGGTATCAATAAGGGTTGTTTTCTTTTCCATTTTAATCTTTACCCTCGGTATTCTGGGTTCATCATTTTCACAAGATTTTATATTAGTCAATAAATTATTCCGGCATACAGATGAACATTTTACATACCGGACTTTTGGGGTTTTCCAAATCCCGCCACAGCGGGACCTCGCACGCGGTTTCACCGCGTTGTTCTCAACGATTGGGGCACTTCGCGCCCCTGTCTTTTACCGCCTATGGCAGCAAAAATCCAGGCCACCCGCTGTGCGGATGGTTGTTGAATCAGCTTCCGGCCGCCGATATTCGACCGGCTTCTAATTGAACCACCCTTTTCTTTTCCTTTTTGCCGGTTCCCGTGTGGCCATTTCCCTTGTATACCAGTTCGGGTTTTTTTAAATACACCTTGGTATCCGGTGGCACACTTTCTGTAATCCAGACGTTGCCGCCGATGGTGGTGCGTGCTCCGATTACGGTATCGCCGCCCAATATGGTCGTATTCGAATAAATAATCACGTCGTCTTCGATGGTGGGATGTCGCTTTTTATCGCGAAAACTTTCAACGGCCTCCTTCGGCATCGATAGGGCCCCCAGTGTTACGCCCTGATAAATCCTGACGCGATTTCCAATTTCAGTCGTCTCCCCGACCACCACCCCGGTTCCGTGATCAATGAAAAAGCTTTTTCCGATGGTGGCACCGGGATGAATGTCGATACCGGTAAAACTATGGGCATATTCGGTCATCGCGCGCGGCAGACCGGGTACCTGCATTTTGTAAAGCTCGTGGGCGATTCGCTGGACGGTGATGGCATAAAGCCCCGGATAGCTCATAATTACTTCATCGACGCTTTTGGCGGCCGGATCGCCTTCCATGGCGGCCCTGACATCTGTGGCCAGCACCTCTCTGAGTGCGGGCAAAGTCTGTATGAATTGGATTGTTTTGCGGCGGCTGGTTTCATCACACCGTGCACAGGGCTGTTCGTAATGGATGCAGTCATGCTGGGTGGCGAAAATGATCTGTTTGGAAAGATCTGTATAAAGCCCTGTCAGCTCCTCCTTCAGACGAAACTCCAGGTGCGAAGCGGCCAGAACTTTTTGGGTAAAATACCCCGGGAAAAGGATGCGCCGGGCTCTATGGATGATATGGGCCATTGAATCCCGCGAGGGAATCGGAGCGGTATCCAGATGCTGGAAGCAGTCTTCCGTCTTACAGGAAGAAAAAACGCGTTGCGCCACCAATGGGAGCATTTCGGAAACATCAGTCGGTATTTCCGATAATTTATCTGATTTCATGTCTTAAAGACCTCCAAAAAAAAGCCCTCCCCAAACCGGGAGGGCCTTGGGGAAAGGATGTTAAAATCATAGTATCGCCTTAAAAACCTGACAGCTTCGACAGATCTTCATCTTTTCGTTCCAATCCTTCTGCACGGTTCCATCGCAGTTGGTTCCGTTAATAAGCCAGCAAAGATCCCCGGATGAAAACTCCCACGCCGGGCATTGGCTTCTTTGCGTGGCCGAGCACTTCCGTATGGCCCAGCATGGCTTTTTGTTTCTTCTGTTTTCTTTTAACCTGGAAACCAGGAAAAGGATCTGCCGCTCGGCATGGACGGGTACGCTTCGCCATCCTTGCTCGTAGCTGTGGACCGCCTTTAAAGATGTGCCCAGCAGTTCGGCCATCTGTTTCTGTGTTTTTTTCAGCTTGGTGCGCAAAAATTTGAATTCGTTTTTATCCATGGCGTTTTATAAATTTCATTACACGCTGCAACCTAACAGCTTCATAGAAGGGGGTCAAGAAAAAAATGCCACAATGTGGTAATCAGCGGCTGGGCCCGTTTTGAGCGTTGCAGGTTTTATAAGCTGAATTTTCATATAAGAAACACCAGGCATCTCAATCCGGACAAAGATCCGTTCGGAATGGTCGGGACCGGTTAGCGGCTGGGTTAACGTGCGCTATGGAGCTAATTCTTTTGGATAAAGAAATGATAATCAGGCGTATCTGTTTCTATAAGCTCATACGTATATCCCAGCTCCCGGATAAGCAGTGAGATGGCCCTGCGGTTCGGAAGGAAATCCGTAATGACTTCCAGGACGTCCCCGGCAAGCATTTTTTTAAGTGTTAAATGGGTTTCAAGCTTTGACAGGGGATATACCATTCCGCGTAAATCAATTCGATAATTGACCTTTTGTTTGTGCACGGAGATACTCTTTTAACGTAATTTTAAGGTATTGCATGCAGTCGCCGAAAATCTTCATCAGTGCCGGAAACCGCTAAATAAAAAAAGACCGGCCCGATTCAAAATACGGGGTTCAAATTCGAACCAATCCGCAACTCTTAATGCCACACTGTAGTAGTTTTTGTCAAGATAATTTTGTATTTCCGGCCGCCTTAAATATTTAAGGCCAGATAGGATTTGCGGCTGAATCTATGGAGTACCGGGGTGCCCATGCCGTGGCGAACCGCTTTGATGATGTTTTCGCTGTCAAGCGGGACCGTTCCGGCGAGCATGTGCACGGGGAGGTGATCAAAGGCCTCTGCCACCATCGGTGTGCTGGGACCCAGCATTAAGGTTTTTGCCTTATCGTGAACGTTTGCGAGTATGTCTTCAGTGCTGTTGTTCAAAATCGAGGTTGATGTCAGAAACAGCACATCCGCCCAGTTTTTCAACTTTTTTTTAAAATCCTTCATCCGGCCCAGGCCCCGGGATTGATCCAGGATTTCAAGCACGGCCTTTCTCTTTTCGAAATGTTTGATCAATGGGCCAAAGTAGCCGACCATCGCAACCCTGGTTCCCTTTATGATTTTAAACTTTTCGAACATGATCCGGTTATTTTTATCTTCCGGCAACTGCAGCGCATCTCTATAGTTGAGCGCATTAACCAGGGCCAGCGCCATGCTTCTTTCAATCGTGCTTTCACTTTTTATTTTTTCCAGCAGCGCGATTGCCGGCCCGCCTTCGTAATCGATGGCCTCGTTCAGCACCATGCAGGATTTTTTATCTGCAAAATAGGTATAGGCGATTCCGATTCCGCCCTCTGTCGTCACAACCACGGTGTAACCCAGACCCAGACACAGCAGATCCACACGGGTTTGTGCAGCTTTATCTCTAAATAAATTGAATAGTCTGTCGTTGAGAATCATTGCTTTTGAAGCCTAAATTGACATTTCCTGTTAGACTTTCAGTATGGATTTTTATAGGATTTGTTTGTCGAGTTACCTGCCCTTGCCGAAACGCGGCAGCCACTTGCCCGTATTTTCTTTATACATAATATAGGCCTGTCCGAATTTAATTTCCAGCAGTTTTTCCTCATATCCGGCGATATAATCGTAGAACAGGATGGCGAATGCCAGCAGACCCAGGCAGAATAACGAAGCCGTCGAAACGGTCAGGCCAAGGTAAGCCAAAATACTTCCCAAATATAAAGGGTGTCGCACATATCGGAAAGCTCCGGATGAAACGACCCCGGCAGAGGGCTGATCGGAGCTAACGACCACATGGCCCGACTTGAAAAGATAAAAGGCGCTGATCAGCGCAACTGCCAGGATGATCAAACGGATGGTCAGCGGAATGTGTTCGGACAAAAAAGTGGATCGGTGCATCACAAATGAATCCAGGATCCATATGGCCATAAACGCGCCGAACAGAATGAGCTGTCCAGCGTCCCCGAAAGGATGTTCACCTTTTTTTTCTTTCATCTTTATTTTGTGACCGCTAACTCGCAGATAAAAATGCGCCGGCGATTACCAAAGTCGCCCCCAGGATTTTCTTTAACGTTATCGGGTCTTTGAGCGATTCCAGGATACCAAAATGGCTGACGATAATGGCCATTAATATTTGGCCAGAAACCAATAAGATGAAAAACCTCCTCGCACCGATTTTAGGGATCAGAAAAGTTGTCCCAATAACCATGAAGGCCGCTATAAAGCCCGGTACGTATAAATACAGGGGAACTGTTCCGATCTTAGGTATTGAAGCATACTCGCCAAAGAAAATGAAGATAAATATGGAGGTTATCAGGGCGACCGCAAAAAAAATGACGGTTGCGGCAATTGAGGAGCCCAGATATCTTGCTACAGAACTATTCATCGGCAAGTAAATCGCCACAATAATGCCCATTAACAATGCGACGAAGACAAATGTTGATGTCTGCATAGGATCCTTTCTCCTGCTTCGGCTTTATGGTCTTTTGGTCTCAGAGCGGGGATGACCGGGTTTTCCAAATCCCGCCGTGGCGGGATTCCACCCGCAACGATTGGGGCACTTCGTGCCCCTGTCTTTTACCGCTTGGGGCGGCAAAACCTAAGCCGCCCGCTTTGCGGGTGGTCGTTGACTGCCGGCACGCTGCTCGCGAATGGGCCAATGTACGATGGCCGCCATGATACCAAAGGCCACGCCCAGCCACCAGACCATATCGTAATTTCCCTTCTGATCATACAGCCAGCCGCCGAGCCAAACGCCGATAAAGCTGCCGATCTGGTGCCCGAGAAATACAATACCATAAAGCATTGCCATATAACGCGTGCCAAACATCACCGCAACCAGGCCCGAGGTTGGCGGCACGGTTGCCAGCCACAAAAATCCCATTATGGCACTGAATACCAGCACCGATGTGAGGCTTAGCGGGATCAATAAAAACACTGTGATCGCAACGGCACGGCTTAAATAGATAAACACCAGCAGGTATCGTTTGGCCAACCTGCCGGACAAAAGGCCCGACAGGTAAGCGCCAACGACATTACACAAACCAATAATCGCAATGCTCCAGGCGCCTACCCTGGGGTCGAAACCGTTATCGGCTAGAAAAGCCGGCATGTGTGCCGTAATAAAGGCGACATGAAAACCGCAAACGAAGAATCCGGTCACCAGAAGCAAAAAGGAATTGTGCCCCAAAGCTTCTTTAAGCGCTTCGGAAACCGTTAGTTGCGTGGCTTGTTGTTTTCCGGAATAAGGCGCCAGCGGCATGGCGAGCAAGGCCATTGCCAGCGCCGATGCAGCCAGGATATGGATTGCCGTAATCCAGCCGTATGCATCGATTAAAAGTTGTGCGAATGGAACAACCGCGAACTGGCCCAGTGAACCGGCGGCGGTTCCCATTCCCATGGCCCACTGTTGACGTTCCTCGCCTACGGCGCGGGCCATGGCCGGAAGTACGATTCCAAATGATGTGCCTGCAATCCCGGCACCCACCAAGATTCCGGCCGAGGTGTGCAGCATCCATGGACTATCGACATTTGACATAAGCGCCATGCCAAGGGCGTAAACGGCGGTTCCGGCAACCACCACCTTCAAATTGCCGTAACGATCAGCCAATCCTCCGGCGAAAACGGCGAAGATACCCCAGAGAAGATTCTGGATGGCCAGTGCTATAGAAATGACTTCACGGCCCCAGCTGTTTGCTTCGGTAATGGGCTTTACAAACAAACCGAAACCCGAGCGATATCCAAACGACAGTAACAAGAGCAGACAGGCAGTAGTGATCAGAAAAGCGCTGGAACCATGACGGTTGAGGGTATTTACACTTTTCACCGCGTAGAACCTCCATGGTTTTATTCGGTTTTATTGATATCGAAGTGAAAAGGTGGAAATTCCGGATTTAACAGCTGGATTTCGATCGTTTCCCCGGCATTCCACTCTTCCCAGCCTTCGGGAATTATGATAAAGGCATCCTTGCGGGCCATGGATATGAGCCGGCTTTTGAGTTTGGCGGGCCTTACGATGAGCTGATTCTGGCCCTTTTCAAGGCGAGCGTGTATAAATTGAGTCCAGTCTTTATGTCCGGCAACGCTTTCCGCCAGTTGCGCCCGGACCATCGGAAACGAAAACGCCGTTTCCCCCTTCATCTTCATCAGCGCAGGAAGCGTCAGCTGCAAAAAGGCCATCTCGTTGGATGGTGGGCCGCCGGGCAAAATAAAAAACGGCTTTTTTTCTAATAATCCGAATCCAACCGGTTTTCCGGGGCCCATTCTTACCCGGCGATAAACGCCCTGCCAGTTCAGATCTTCGACCACATCTAAAATCAGATCGCGTTCACTACCCCAGGCGCCGCCGCTGGTGATAAATGCATCTGCCGCGGACAGCCGGGAGGTGACAGCGGATTGAATTTCCTGTTTGCTGTCGCCGACAAGCGCTGCAAAATACGAAAGGCCGTAAAAGGAAAGCCAGGAACAAATTTCAACCATATTGCTGGCATAGAGCTTCCCGTCCGCCAGTGGTTGGCCGGGGGCGACAACCTCATCACCGCTGGCAATAACAGCCACTTTGGGGGCTCGGTGGACCGGAGCGCCATCGAGCCCGGCTGAAGCCAGCAGACCGATGAGAGCCGGGGACAATTTTTCGCCTTTTACGGCAACGGTTTCATGCTGCCGAATGTCGGTGCCGCGCTCAAGGATGTTACGCCCTTTTTTGGCCGTATTGAAGGCCAGAATCGTATCTGCTGACGGCTCGCAGAATTCTTCGGACAGGACGGCGTCCGCACCCGCTGGCAATGGCGCACCGGTGGTGACCCGCACCGTCTGTCCGCCGGCAATGTGAGAACCCGACGTATCGCCGGCCGCAAGATGACCCACCAGCACCAGCTTGACTGGATTTTCGCCGGTTGCTCCGGCCAGATCCGATGAACGAACCGCATACCCATCCTTGCGGGATGTGGTAACCGATGGGCTGTCAACTTTGGCAACAATATCTTCGGCCATAATTTTGCCGTTGAGTTGATCCAGCGGCAGGACTTCGGCTTCACCGGGAGCAACATTGGCCAGCGTCAGATCAAACGCTTCGTCAAAACTGATAAATGTCTTCATATGCAAGGTTTCGGTTGGAAAAAATGTGTAATGGAGGGGTGCCGGGTTATGAAATAACCTTGGGTTTCGATGCGGATTGAGATAGGTTCTAGTTTGTGTGTTTCTCGATACGGATCCGATCACCGCATCGTATTTTGCCCTCTCTCAGTACCCGCGCGAAAACCCCTTCCCGCGGCATGATGCAATCACCGGCCTTATAATAAATGGCGCAGCGGTTGTGGCACTCTTTGCCGATCTGGGTAATTTCAACCAGCGCGTCTTCTCCCAATCGGATACGCGTGCCCACCGGCACGTTTTTCCAGTCAATGCCGGTGGTTGCGATATTTTCGGCAAAATCGCCAAAGGTGACCTCAAGGCCTTTTTCACGGGCTCTGTCAATTTCTTCAGAGGCCAGAAAACTCACCTGTCGATGCCAGGTACCGGCATGGGCGTCACCTTCCAGACCGTGCTCTTTTTTTAGATAGGCTACATCGACCACCCCTTTGCGCGTGCCCTTTTTCTTACTGGTTGCAATGGATACGATTTTCATATGCCCGAATTCCCATTTTATTGGCTCATTTGGCCAACTGCAGTCTTGATCAAACGCATTTGCTTAAATCAACCTTGTTAAAGTGACTAAAGTTAAGAGTGACTAGAGTGCCTAAAGTTGAGGAATTCTATCATTTATATATTAAAGATAGAGCACAGCGATACCTTAACTTTAGTCACTTCCCACTTTAGATCACTTTAGGCACTTTAATAAGCAATATCAAGAGATGCTCGGTTTTTTAAATAAACATATTAAGTATCTTCCGCATCACGTGGATGTGTTTCCGATCAAAAAAATACCATAAGTCGCCCGGATATTTGGCAAAAATTTGATAATCTTACCGTATCTATCCTGGGAATGGGTGTTAATGGCGACTTCCTTTAAAATTTTCAATCCGACATCATGAATGAATTTCCGGAAATCTTTGATGGTGATCACCCGGATATTGGGCGTGTTGTACCACTCATAAGGCAATTGCTTGGTGATGGGTGCATAACCGGTCCACATCAGCTGCATGCGGCAGGCCCAATGGCTGAAATTCGGGAAGCTGACGATGCCCTTTCTGCCGATGCGCATTAGCGCCCGAATGAGCGTATCCGGTTCATAGACCTGCTGCAGGGTCTGGCTTAAGATGACATAATCAAAAGCCTGGTCGGGATAATCCGGAACTTCCGCATTGATATCTCCCTGAAGAACGGATAGCCCTTTTTCAATGCAGGTGGCGACTTTGCTTTCTTCAATTTCGATTCCCGAGCCGGTCACCTGCTTTTTTTTGATTAAATATTTCAGCAGTGCCCCGTTGCCGCAGCCCAGGTCCAGCACATGGGACCCCGGTTCAATCCAGGAGGCGATAATCTCAAGATCGTATCGCATGCTGTTATTTGTTGGTTTCGCCGCAGACACGCTCCAGAAATCCTCTTATCAGGGCCGTCAACCTCGGGTTGGGTATCAAAAAGGCGTCGTGGCCCCATTCGGCTTCAATTTCACAAAAACTCACATCCAATCCGTTTTTCTTCATGGCTTTCACCATGGCCTTGGACTGATAGGTCGGGTACAGCCAGTCGGAGGTAAAAGATACCACCAAAAACTTGGCCTTGGCCTTTAAAAAGGCTTTTACCGCCGAACCCTCACCGTATAGTTTTTCCATATCGTAGTAGTCGCTGGCCTTGGTGATGTATAAAAAGGAGTTGGCATCAAAACGATCCACAAATTTTTTGCCCTGATAACGCAGGTAGCTTTCTACCTGAAAATCCGCATCGAAATTAAATGAAAAATCGCTCTTATCCTGCAACCGCCGACCGAACTTTAAACGCATGGATTCATCCGATAAATAGGTAATATGGCCGATCATGCGGGCTACCGCCAGCCCCAGATTCGGCTTGGGCCCGTAGTAGTAGTTTCCGTTGTTCCAGTTGGGGTCGGCCATAATGGCCTGCCTTGCGACTTCGTTAAAGGCAATGGCCAGCGCCGAGTGTTTGGTCGTGGTCGCCAGGGGGATGGCGGACACCACCATATCCGGGTAGCGCACGGCCCATTCCAGAACCTGCATGCCACCGATAGAGCCTCCCACGACGCACAGAATTTTTTCAATCCCCAGATGATCCATCAGGCTTTTTTGGGCGACCACCATGTCTCCAATGGTGACCACCGGGAAATCGAGCGCGTAAGGCTGGACGTTTTTAGGATTGGTCGAGCAAGGTCCGGTAGACCCCATACAGCTGCCAAGGATGTTTGAGCAGACCACAAAATATTTGTTGGTATCGATTCCTTTGCCGGGCCCGACCATAATATCCCACCAACCGGGTTTTTCGTCTTCTTCTTTATAGTAACCGGCGGCGTGGGAATCTCCGGAGAGGGCATGTAAAATCAGAACGACGTTACTTTTATCCGGGTTTAACGCGCCGTAGGTTTCGTAGGCAATGGTGACCGGGCCGAGTTTGGCGCCGTTTTCCAGTACCATTTCATCGGGCGGTTCGGCAAAAGTGAAGAGCTTTTTCTCCACAATGCCCACCGAAATGCCGTCCTTGTCGTGTTCTATATATTCGCTCATTATCCGATGATGTTAATCACAAAAACACCCCGTTCACTGGGCAGGCAAAGTTCAGGAAGCCCAAAACCGTTTGATTTTTATCTTTCGTGTTTTCGTGATAAATAATTTTATTAACTTCCAAATCTTTCATATCTGCCGGTGATGCGCAATGTAGGACTTCAGCTGACCGCGGCACAAGCTTGTACGCAGAAGTGCCGGCTAGTTCTGATACTTGATTTTTTCGACGAGGGCAAGAAAAATCAAATTTGGGCAAATGCCTGTTCTAAATCATTTTTGATATCATCGATGTGTTCAAGGCCGATCGACAGGCGTACCAGATCCGGTGTCAATCCGCCGGCTTTTTGCTGTTCCTCGGTTAGCTGAGAGTGGGTCGTACTTGCAGGGTGAATAACAAGGCTCTTGGCATCTCCCACGTTGGCCAGCAGGGAAAACAGTTTCAAGCTATCGACAAATTTTTGGCCGGCATCCAAGCCGCCTTTAATCCCGAAAACGACCATACCGCCGAAACCGTTTTTAAGATATTTGCTGGCAACCGGGTAGGTTGGATCGTCCGGCAATCCGGGATAGCGCACCCATGAAACTTGCGGGTGTTCTTTTAAAAAGCGGGCGACTTCGATTGCATTTTCACAATGCCGCTCCATACGCAGGGGCAGTGTTTCCAGGCCCTGTAAAAACATCCAGGCATTGTCCGGGGAAATACACGCGCCTAAATTGCGTAAGGGCACAAGCCGCATCCTGAGGATAAAGGCGATGGGGTTCATGTCGCCCAGATCATGGGCGTAGCGGATGTCATGATAACTGGGATCCGGCTCATTGTAGAGCTTGAATTTAGGATCTTGCCAGTCAAACGTGCCCGAATCAATGACAATCCCGCCGATACCGGTGCCGTGTCCCCCCATCCATTTTGTAAGGGAATTCACCACGATGTCAGCGCCGTGTTCGATGCTTTTCAATAGATAGGGCGTGGTAAAGGTGGCATCTACAATCAGGGGCAGATTGTGGTCGTGGGCAATCTTGGCAACAGCGCTGATGTCCGTAAAATCCAGTACCGGATTGCCGATGGTCTCAATAAAAATCGCTCTTGTTTTTGCGGTGATCGCCCTGGCGAAATTTTCCGGATCGGTGGCATCCGCAAAATTTACCCGGATATCAAATTGCGGCAGAATACAATCAAACATCGTATAGGTGCCGCCGTACAAATTGGAGGCCGAAACAATTTCATCCCCGGCGGCACAAATATTGATGATCGAATAATACACCGCCGATGTGCCGGAAGAAAGGGCCAGCGCAGCTGCGCCGCCTTCCAGGGCAGCTATCCGCTGCTCGAGAACGTCCTGGGTGGGGTTCATAATACGGGTGTAAATGTTGCCCAGTTCCTTGAGTGCAAAAAGATTGGCCGCATGTTCGGTGTTTTTAAACACGTAAGAAGAGGTCCGGTGAATCGGCACCGCGCGGGCAGTGGTGGTCGGATCCGGTTCCTGGCCGACATGCAAGCACAGCGTTTCAAATTTATAACGGTCGTTCATTTTTATCACCTCATTTTCCCTAAAGTTTGGAATTATTAGATACGCGGACGGTCATTCAGCACGGCGGGTGGGGTTGCGTGAAATGATTAACGATCTGCGGCGGGCAGCTTATTTTATCAGCGGCTCAAATACTTCGCAGTTCCGGCATACCTTCATTTTTTCTTTCCAGTCTTTCTGAGCGGTGCCATCGCAAATAGTTCCATTAATAAACCAACAAAGTTCTCCGGCACCGAATTCCCAGGCCGGGCATTTGGTTTTATGTTCCGGGCTGCAATTTTTAATCTGCCAGCATGCTTTCACTTTGCCTGTTCTGGTATTCTGCTTAACGGTTAAAAAGTACATCTGACGTTCGACGGCCGCCGGTACTTTACGCCAGCCCTGCTCATAGCTGTGCACCGCCTTCAGCGATACGCCCAGCAGCTGGGCCATCTGGGCCTGGGTTTTTTTCAATCTTGTCCGAAGCGCCTTAAATTCTGTGCGTTCCATAAAATTCGTCCTTTAAGGGGTGTTGATATTTTAAACCTAGCCCCCCTTAACTTGTTACATTGTGGCATCTGTGTCAACAAAAAAGATTGCCGCTGGGGTCAGAGCGCTTTTGTGATAATACCGCCGCCCAGCACCGTATCGCCGGCATAGAGCACCGCCGATTGTCCGGGCGTCACCGACATTTGCGGTTCCTCGAATAAAATCCTGGTTTGATTGCCATCCGGCGGAAAAACCGTTGCTTCCGCCTGCCTGTGCTTGAGACGTATCTTGACCTCTATCTGCCGGGGCTGTTCGATCCGATCGACGGCGATCAGATTTAAATCGGTGACCACCAGTCCCTTTGATCGGTTCTCGTGCTCGCTGACGATAATACGGTTGCTGGAGGCATCGATTCGGCTGACATACAGCGGACGCCGGGAAGCAATGCCCAGGCCACGGCGCTGGCCGATGGTATAATGAATAATTCCCCGGTGCTTTCCAAGGATCTGCCCGGCTTCATTCACAATTTTACCGGCTTGAATCTCGTCTTTATTAAAAAGAATCGAATAATCTCCGCCGTCAATGAAGTCCTGGCTTTCCTCACGATCTGCTGTCCCCAGTCCCAGCGAGCGTGACATTGTTCTGACTTCCGCTTTGGTATGATCGCCGATTGGAAAAAGCGTATGTGCGAGTTGCTCCGGCGTCAGGCCATAAAGGAAGTAGGTTTGATCTTTGGAGCGATCCGCCGCCCGTTTCAACAAAAACCGGCTGCCGGATTTTTCAATCCGGGCGTAGTGGCCGGTGGCAAAATAATCGAAATTCAGCCCGGCCTGCCGGGCCTTTTCTAAAAGGAAGCCGAACTTGAGTTTCTGGTTGCAGACAACACACGGATTCGGAGTTTTACCCTGGAGATATTCGTTTCTGAAGTATTGGATGACGTGGCTTTTGTATTCCTGCCGCAGATCAATTGCGTGAAAAGCAATATTGAGCTTTTCACAAACGGCGGCAGCAGACGCGACATCCTCTTTTTCACCGGGGCCGTAACAGGCGTGCGGGCCAGACGCTCGAGGGGCAAGGGAGCCGTCATATATTTCCATGGTGACGCCGAAAACCGCATAGCGCTGCTTGCAAAGCAAAGCCGCGGCTACGGAGGAATCCACGCCACCGCTCAGCCCGACGGCCACCCTAATTTTTCTTTTCTTCATATTGTCTCTAGATAGACCTTTTTATTTTTCTACAAGGGCGGCGTTGAGCGAGCCGCTTTTAAAGCCGTCCAAATCAAGCGAAACATATAGAAATCCTAATTCGTGGAGCTTTTTAGCGATATTTTCTCGATGTTGAATCGCCAGCTCGAAATCCTGGGGTAAGATTTCGATCCTGGCGCTATCGCCATGATGCCGAACCCGCAATACCGTGAATCCGAGATCGTAAAGAAAATTTTCAGCCGCCTCGACCTGTTTCAGTTTCTCGACACTGACCTCCTGGCCGTATGCAATTCGGCTGGCCATGCACGGCATGGCCGGTTTGGCGGCAATATCCAGATCGAATAAGTCGCAGACCTTACGGATTGCGCTTTTATCCATTTTCAATTCCACATAGGGTGCCAGAATCGAAGCCTCATCAGCGGCCTGGATTCCCGGCCGGTAGTCGCCGAGATCATCGAGATTGGCACCGTAAAAAATGGGCCAGGGCAAATCACTTAAAGGATTTCCGGGCTGGCTACGCAGTTCATTAATTTTTTCGAACAGGGCTTTTTTGCAATGGTAACAGCGATCGCCCTGGTTGGCTGCGTAAAACGGGTTTTGCATTTCCTGGGTTTGAATAATGTGAAGGGGAATTTTATGGGTCTGGGCAAAATTGACCGCATGACGGTATTCCCTGCGGGCAAGCGACGGGCTGTCTGCCATTGCGGCCAGCATATGCTTTCCTAGAGCCAGGTGGGCAACGTATGCCAGCAGAGCGCTGTCAACACCGCCGCTGTATGCAATAATCGCCCCCCCATATCTTTCAAAATAAGCCTTTAATTTTGTCGACCAGGTTTCAGGCGACCCATTCTGTTGTTTGATTGTTTGCATGCCAATTCGGAACCTTAACTAAGCCTTAGGCTTGCTCCCATCCGATTGGCTGTATGTCCTCCAGCGTGTACCGTATGGTCTGTAGCGCATTAAGAAGCCTTGTGTACGTCATGGCCAATCCGATGTTTTCGGCCAGCACCAGAAGCGAGTCGACATCTTTCTCCGAAATTTCCCAAGAGCTGTGATGATACAGCCGCAAGGCGCCAATGGCGTAAGTATTAAAAATGATGGGTACGGATATGATGGCGCCGATGCCTTCACTCTTGGCATCATCGGGGTATTGCAAGCGGTCCGTGTTTTGGACATCCCGGATGACAACGGGTTCCCGCTTTAAGGTTGCGCCGATGCTTTTGCCGGATAATAAAGGCCCCTTATTTAAGTATTTCATGCTCAATCCAAAGCTTGCCAATATTTCCAGTTCATCTGTTTCCGGATTTAGCGCAAACAGGGTACATCCTTTAATCTCCAGGGCGGCGACCATAAGTTGGGTTAGATGATTGGCCATGATTTCCAGGTTATCCGATTCCGCTATGGCTCTGAAGACAACCTTATAAATATCGATATCAATTTTTTCTTCGACAGCCATGAAATTCCTCCTTTGTGGGTTAAACCATGCTCCCAGCGCATCAGGGTTTAACGATGTCGACGGGTGTATAGACGTTTTGCTGATAAAGGATTAGATGTTTTAAATCGACCTTAGGACACGACGCAGACCGTCACATCTCTTAAGGCCGCAATCACTTTGCTATATCTGCTTCCGGTAAAAAACCGGGTTGCCTTGCCGGGTTTGTGACTGATAACAATGATATCGAATTGATTATTCGTGACGATATCAATAATCTCGCTGGCAACCTCCTTTTTGCGTGGCTGGAAAATAGTATGAACCAGGCTTTCGACAAATCCGTTTTCCAAAAGCTTGTCTTTGAGCGTTTTGAGTTCGGTTTCCTGTTCGGCAATTTTTTGGGAAAGGTAGGTCAGACTCCCTTTCAGTTTGCCCGTAACAGAACTTGCGTCGGTCTCAATCTCCGGAACAGGTGTGTAAGCGTTAAATATGGTTATTTCAATGTCCTCTCGGTTTGCAAAGGTGCGGATAACAAAGTCTAACGCTTTTTGATCGAAACTGGTGAAATTGTATGGTAGCAATAGTTTTTGTATGGCCATTGGTTTCTCCCTTAAGACTGGTTAAAATTTGACATATCGGGCGGTATACCTCACGGCCAACCGATGAGGTAACTTATAGCTGCGGCAACATCAACGCGTTCAATTTAAGGTCGCTTGATAGCACCCGGTGTGGGCCGCATGTAAGGATAATCAAGGTGGCTGGCAAACTGCTTTCGGGATAGGTCCTGCTGCAGAAAGGCCTGTTCTGCGGGCTGAGACTCACGTGGATGGCTATCCCCCTGCAATTCATGAAAAATCTCACAATGCGATGGCACCTGTCAATAAAAAAGTTTATTTTAAACAATTCCTTTCCGGGTTTTTGGGGGTTTTCTAAATCCCGCCAGGGCGGGACGTCGCACCCGGTTCCACCCGCAACGATTGGGGCACTTCGCGCCCCTGTCTTTTACCGCCTACGGCGGTAAAATCCAAGCCACCCGCTTTGCGGGTGGTCGTTGACTCAAAATCTGAAGGCTTGATTTTTGTCTTCAAACTTGAAATGGTGATAGGCTCTAATTTCAGCATCAAATCATTCGGCCCGAGAATTCCGGTAAAGCCAAAACACTAAAGGAGGGCGCTGATGCATCTAAAGCAAGTTTCTATTTTTCCTCAAAGATTTCCCGTCCGCGACCGTTATCCATTTAATCTTCACATTTTTAGGCATCCCCGAAGCGTTGATGTGCATTGCCCGGTGACTTTCTTTGTTGGTGAAAACGGTACGGGCAAGTCGACGCTGTTAGAGGCCATTAGCCACCGCTGCGGCATTTATATATGGCGGGGAGAGCGCCGGTCTCGATTTCAATATAATCCATATGAGACCGAATTCCATAAGGCCGTTGAGGTTGAGTGGGCCCAAAATACCGTTCCAGGCTCTTTTTTTGCTTCTGAAATTTTTAAAAACTTTGCCCAGATCGTGGATGAATGGGCCAGTATGGATCCCGGATTGCTAGAATATTTCGGCGGCAAATCGTTGATGATTCAATCCCACGGTCAATCCCTGATGTCTTTTTTTAAATCACGCTTTAAAATTAAAGGGCTTTATCTCTTGGATGAACCGGAAACCGCACTTTCGCCGGCCAGTTTGATCGATTTGCTGAAACTGCTCAGACAAACAAGCCTGGGCGGCCACGCCCAGTTCATCATCGCCACCCATTCGCCGATTCTTCTGGCGTGTCCCGACGCTAAAATATACAGTTTCGGCCGGTCATCCATAGAGCAGATTGGTTATGAAGAAACCGAGCATTTTCAAGTCTACAAAACTTTTATGCAGGATCCAAACAAATATCTGCAGGATTTATAAACCGAACCGGGGCGATTCTTGATTACATTTATGTAATTCGTGTCGCAAATCATCCCGGATCCGATACCACGTATCGGCATCCAAACCGCACCGCAGCGATCCCAAATATAATCAGCCTGAACGCTGATGTGGCGATTGGGGCACAATTTACTGAATTTTGTCAAAATTTTTGCAGAATTCATGGGTAAAACAGATGACGCAAATTCATAACTAAATGAAATTATATAGATTATTGATTTTGGCAGATTTTGGCTTGGATCTTGCTTTAAAATTTCAGATAATGCCCGCGCGTTCGATGCCGGCTGCCTGTTAGCACCTCAGGGTAATAAAAATATATGAGCCTATGAAATATATTCGGACCCAAACCTTTATTTTATCAATTCTGCCCGTGGTGGTGGCCTTATACAGTATTCATGCAGGTGCCGACACCATCTCCGGTGACTTTCCGGTATATGACAGCATTCGACCGAATATTTCTTTCTGGAAAAAGATTTATACGGAATACGCAACCTCCCAGGGAGTCATTCATGACAAGCGCAATCTGGGGATCATCTATGAGGTCATTGCGCTTAAGGACCGCTATACCCATGGCGGCAGAAAAATCAATCGGAATCGAATCAAAAACGCCAAAAAGAAATACAAGCTGATTCTGGCCCGACTCTCCCGGGGTGAATCTCCGCAAGCTCCGGAGGAAAAGCGCGTGGCCAATTTATTTGGCCCTGAAGCCGGGCCGTCCGATTTTCGGACGGCGATGCGCAATCTGCGATGTCAGGTCGGTCAGAAAGATCCGTTCCGTCAGGGCATCATTCGATCCGGCGCCTATCTGGCGAAAATCCAACAGATTTTCCGTGATGCGGGCTTGCCAGTGGAATTGTCCTATCTGCCCCATGTGGAATCGTCTTTTAATCCTAAGGCGTATAGTAAATTTGGTGCCGCCGGTATCTGGCAGTTTACCCGCTCCACCGGCAAGCGATTTATGACCGTCGGTTATACCGTCGATGAACGCCGGGATCCCATCCTTTCTTCCGATGCCGCCGCCCGATTGCTGAAGCAAAATTTCGAGAAACTTGGGAACTGGCCGATGGCCATTACGGCTTACAATCACGGCATCGCCGGCATGCTGCGGGCCCAGAGGCGCAAAGGCAACTATGAAGCCATATTCAAAGAATACCGCAGTCGAATATTTAAATTTGCATCCCGCAATTTTTACTCTGAATTCTTAGCGGCCAGTGAGGTGGCACAAAATTATCAGAAATATTTCGGTGCGCTTACACTCGACACCCCCTTAGAAAGCCAGGAAGTGGTGATGGCCGGATACTGCTCATTACCGGAAATCGCCCGGCAGCTGAACCTGGAGCTTGGCGACCTTCACGAGCTGAACCCTGCTTTGCGGAGTCCTGTTATCCGCGGGCAAAAATATGTGCCGAAGGGCTTTCGGCTGCAGTTGCCCTTGAAATCCGACCGGGATTGGGAAAGCGTGATGGCGGAGCTGGCACCGAAAATTTATAAAAATTACCAGAAACGCAGTCACATTTACACGGTTCAAAGAGGGGATACGGCCGGAGAAATTGCACGGATGCACGGCGTAAAGCTGCGCGATCTGATTGCGGCCAACAATCTGAATAACCGCGCCACCATCTACGTGAACCAGAATTTGCGAATACCCTTGCCTGATAAGCAACCGATTGGTGTTGCCAGAACGGAATCCGGAAAAACCGGAGAGCCAAGTCAAATAAAATCTCCGAAATCATTAACAACGGGGGCACAACCCTTATCCGGCCCCACGGTTGATCTGGTGCTCGCGATGAATGCAACCGCCGGCTCCGGAGAAACACCGCAAACATCGGCCCCGGACGCTTCACGATTGCAGCCTGTGCCGCCAAGAATTGAGCGTCAATCTTCCCCGATTCTGGCAAGCAAAAACCCGAGCGAGCGTGAGCGAAGGAATGTATTAGAATTTCCGCAGGCTGAGCCCGCAGCAGGCGGGGCCCGCAAAGCGCAAGCCCCGGCAGTTGCCGGTGAAGAAGCAGATCTTGTTGAGGAGCAGGATGCCCGGGCGTCTCAGGATAATCAGCCGATGGAAACAACGCCCGCAACGGCAAGCCTTCCGGAGGCGGATGCCGAGGCCGCGCGGCCTGCAGCCTACGCGTCCGAAATCAATCCGGAAGTCGTACAGGGCAATTTAGCGGTTGAGCGTATCTGGCGCGATCAAGGCAAACCCATCGGCATTATCCGGGTAGAAGTTGAAGAAACCCTGGGGCATTATGCCGAATGGCTGGGCATTACCGCCTGGGAGATTCGGCGCTTAAATGGATTCCCCTATGGAAGAGTTATCCGTCTTTATCAGGAGATAAAAATTCCGCTGCACCAAGTTTCCAAAGAAGAATTTGAGGAAAAGAGATTTGAGTATCACAAAGAGCTAAGCGAAGATTTCTTTGCCTCCTATCGCGTCGAAAAAGTGAAATTCTATTATATAAAAAAAGGCGACACGATCTGGGATCTTTCGCTTGCGGAATTTGAGGTTCCGCTCTGGCTGATCAGAAAGTACAACGCCGATCTTAATTTCAACCTTCTTATTCCCTCACAGAAGCTAACCATCCCGATCATCGAAAAAAAAGTTTGAATGAATTGAGCCAAGCTCAATTCGTCAGCTGCCCTTCGCCCGTGGTCCGTTGTGAGAAGGGCGCCTTTTAATTGCCACAGACAACCAACCAAGAACAACGGACATTGAGCGGTTTTGCTCAATCATATCGGCGGTGCAATCGTGACCAGCAGCCTGAGATCGGTTTTAGCACGCAGGCCGTGAGGTTCGGCAATTTCGCTGATGACGACATCTCCGGGTTTTGCCGGCAGGGTCGTGTCACCTTCCCCCAAAAACTCACCTTCGCCTTCAAGGATGACCAGACTCAGCTGGCCGTCGATGTCATGGCTATGAACCGGCAATTCCTGGCCGGCCTTAAAATTGAAATTAAGGATTTTAAAATAGGGGGAGTCATGCACCAGAAGCTTTTTGAATGCTTTCTCGGCAAAATCGTTTTCTTCATAGAGATTAAGTTGCTTCATTGTTACCTCCAGTTTTTGTCTTGCAGCATATCCGAATGCCAGGTGCCAGGTCATTGATTTAGGTCAAAACCTGTCACCAAATCGTTTTTTTCCGCTGGTGGCGGATTCGACCGGGGCGAAAAAAGACCCGCGATCGGCGCTGGCTTTCTCTTTATGGGCCGATCGACGGGTCTTCATTTTAGGTATAATCTGTTATTGGGTGTTTTCAAATCCCGCTACGGCGGGACTTTGCACCCGGTTCTACCCGCACCGATTAAGGCACTGCCGTGCCTTTGTATTTTCCCGCCTCTGGCGGTAAAATCCAGGCCACCCGCTGTGCGGGTGGTCGGTGACTCGGCTTTACTGGAATTTCTGAACTGCAGGTGTTATCGTAACGTCGATGCGCCGGTTCGTCGCCCGGCCCTCTTCGGTTGAATTGGTTGCCAGGGGGCGCATCGAACCATATCCGACGGCGATGATTTTATCATAGGCCAAGGTCCGGTTGGCAACCAGGTATTGGCGAACTGCTTCCGCCCTTTCCTGGGACAGATGCTCGTTTAATGGCTCCGGACCGGTACTGTCGGTGTGGCCGCCGATGATGACATCCGGTTCACCAAAAGCGCGAATCGCGCGCTGGACTTTGCCCAACAGGGCGTAATTTTGCGGCATGATTACGGCTTGCCCAACGGGGAAATTCATGGCCTTTAGTCTGATGATCAACTGGTTTTCTCTTTTGTACACTTCGGCTTCGTTGGGATTAAAATAGCCTTGCACTTCTACGAACAACTGATTCAAGCGCTTCTGTGCCAGCAGTCGTTCTTGTTGTTTGCGGCTCTGTCCTTCCAGCATAGCGATTTTTTGTTCCAAATCGCTTATTTCTAGTTGCTGCTCTTTGGCTTTTTTCATCGTGAATTCATGATCGGCTTGCTGGGCGGAAATCGTTGCCAGAATGTTTTCAACCTGCTGCTCGAATGGCTGGTCCCGCATATCCGGTGCAGATAAGTAGCGGGCTGTTTTTTGCAGGGTTTCTTCCATCCGCAGAGCAATTTGCTCCGGCGCCATTTCCTGTATTTTCCTGGCTTCCGCTGCAATTTGCAGGTGGCGGCGTGACAAAAACAAGGCTTCGTTGGCCAGCTTGCCCATTTGCTCTTTATTGTAAGGATTTTCGGTGATAAATGCATCGGCCTCAGCTAATTTATTTACTGCAGCGGTGTAGGATTCCGGAGCCGTTTTATCTGATTTTTGTTTTTGTGCGATTCTGAGCAGATTGCGAACTTCACCGACGGTGCTGACTTTAATCGCCCTTATTTCCAGCTGGCGGAATTTTTCGGTCACTTCAGCCTGGTTGCGTTGGGCATAACCCAGGTTATTTTGTTCAATCGCCCGGGTGAGTTTCAAAAATTCGTTTTCCACCACCTCATAATCTTGACCGAGTGCGGCTGCACCGGCATCGCGTGCAAGCTCGCGGCCTTTGATGGCATCGGCAAGGGTGGCTCTTGATACCGCGGCGATTTCTTTTGCACGGCGAAGCTGCGCGCGACCGGTGGCAACATCGTCAAAAATTTTCGCCAGTTCAGCGCCTTCATCCAGAAGCTCCTTGGCCCGTATGAGTGAAGATTCCGCCCGGGCGAACCATGTCGGTGACAAAACATTAATGCGCTCGTTGCGCGCGAGTGCAATATCTTTCTCCAAATTATCAATCAGGACCTGCGGATGCCCAGATTTTGGGATAGATTCAACTTCCAACTCGCGTCCGGCACAGGCGGACAGCAAAAAAAAGACGATCAGCATCCAGGCCAGTACGAAAAACGGAGTTTTTTGAGTCATCTTATTTTAGCCCTTTCTTTTTATCTTTTTAAAATGATCCCGAAAATTCGGATCCTTACTTATTATTTTTACAGGATAAAACCTTTAACGGCAAGCCCAAATGTTTGTTAATAACAAAACTTTTTTGACTTTTAAACCGGGATAAGTCTGCGAAGGCCTTTGACCGCGGAGCGTTTAACATGCTATGGTAAAGGTTCGCTCAAATTTACTTTATTTTTTAAGTTTGTTCCGATGCAAAAGACTGAAAAAAAGCATATTCTCTGGTCGCGACCCAGGGCCAATAATTTCTGTTTGTCCTGCGGTACGGATGAAAATATGGGCAGGCGCAAATACTGTTCAATCGAGTGCCGGCAAAGGCTGCGCTACAACCTGAATATGCGTAGCGGCCTGTTAAAAGCGCTGAATACAAAGTTTGCGACTTTCTATTTTACAAAATCCATGATTTTTATGGACGTACTTCCCTATGGCGCGGTGAGTTTATTCAGTTTTATTTTTCCGCGGACTCCCGCGAAAAAGCCGGTAGAGGATTTCTCTACCATGGCCAATGTGCTGGGAAATGCATGGTGGGCTGAGAAACGACGAACCAACAAACGCTATATCGCGACCCAGCATATTCTGGAAAGGGCCAAAAACAGAAACACCAGATCTTCCATCAAACCCTTCGAAATCGTGGAGCCGGCTCGTATGGCCAATTCACTGACCTTTCTTAAACTCAATCGGGCGGATCTGAATTCACCCCAGCTTCAAAAGATCATTAAAAGTGCTTACCGCCAGCAGGCCAAACGCCATCATCCGGACCAAGGCGGCGATGCAGCTGTATTTCGCAAGGTCCACAAAGCTTATGAGCAAATGATGGATTGGGCGGAAAATCCGACTTTCACCCGGCGGCGCGGCTTTCCGGATAAATGGTTTTACGAAGGCAGCACCAACCGCTGGATCCAGCCGGCACCCATATCGCCTCACCTCCATTATAGGTAGCAAGCCTGCGAAAATGACTAAAATTTAAAATTGGCATCAACCACCTCATAGACCAGTTTGCGGATGTAGGGCCACGCAAACCGGTTCCACATAGCAGGTGATAAAAGGCATGGTGCCGAGCGCCAACCCCCTACCCATACCAGCGGGTAACCGAGTTCCTTTGCCCGTTGGATGCTTTTACTTGCTAAATGCGGCAGGATATTATTCATGACGGCTTCGATTTTATCCGGGATTTCGATCAGGTCGATGGCAAATTTGGCCAACAAGCGGGCTCCGCAGAGGAGTTCTATAGGTGTTGTTAGGTCTCCGCCGCTCAGCACAGGTATGCCATGGGCGTACCATTCAGCTCGCACATTTACCGATTTTCGTTCGGGCGGTAAATATTCGGAAGGAACATCCCTTAAGATGGACGTTTGCATCATGTTGTTAAAAAATTCCGGCCATCCGAGATCCAGGATGCGATCGTAGCTATTGCGTTGCATCAGCTCTGTTTCGGTCACCTGCCACATGGCATTTTCCGGCAGATCCACCCCCGGCACACGAACCTTGGACATGAAATCATAACAAAGACCGTACGGCCAAAAGGAACCATAATTAATGGCATCACCATCACCCACCAGGTGAAACGCCTCAATCATGGTTTTCAGATTGGTTTCTGGAGATCGAAGAAACGTCGCCATGGGTGTGTGAGTCACATAGGCCGCAAAACCTGAATATTCCAGAACAACCGGCGTACGATCCGGTTCTTCCAAGGCAACGGCCTTCAAGATCCTTTCCAACCGCTGGTTGTATAAATCTTCCGTTCGCATGCCGATTATTCTGGTTTTGGTTTCTTTATTCACCGCAGAGACGCAGCGTTCGCAGAGATAATTTTTTCTTGTTCTGATTCCCTGAGAGGCGAAATCCGTGCAAACAATCTACCTGCGGTGAGGAAATAAAATGGCACCAGTTCTAGCGTTGGAACACGGCGCCTCTATCCGCACTGGAAACCATTTGCATGTAGCGGGCCAGGTAACCGGTTTTAACCTTGGGCTCAAATTCCGGCAATGCATCAAGCCTTTGGCGGATCTCTTCATCGGTTAGCTGCGCGTTCAGCGTTTTTCGGGGGATATCAATTTCGATCATGTCACCATCCCGCAGGGCTGCGATGGGGCCCTTTGCAGCTGCTTCCGGCGAGACATGCCCGATCGCTGCTCCGCGGCTGGCTCCGGAAAAGCGGCCGTCGGTGATCAGCGCCACTTCTTTGTCCATTCCCATGCCGGCCAGCGCAGAAGTCGGCGACAGCATTTCGCGCATGCCGGGCCCACCCTTGGGCCCTTCATAACGGACGACGATGACCTCGCCTTTTTTGATTTTGGCATCCATGATGGCTTCAAATACATCTTCTTCGGAATTAAAAATTCGGGCCGGACCGGAATGGGTCAGCATCTCTTCAGCCACCGCGGCTTGTTTAACAATAGCGCCTTCGGGAGCCAGGTTGCCGGTGAGGATGGCCAGCCCCCCGGTGGGATGAACCGGCTTTTCGATCGATCGAATGACCTCATAATCCTTTACGCCGGCGTTGATCTCCGTGAGCATTTCGGCCACAGACTTACCATAGACTGTTTGCGGGTTTTCCTTGATGAGTTTGGCCTTTTGCAGTTCGGCTAAAATCGCCGGAATTCCGCCGGCATAAAAGAGGTCCACCACGTGATGGGGTCCTGCCGGTGCGATCGAGGTCAGGTGGGGGACTTTGGCTGTAAACGGGTCCAAATCTCTGAGGGTTAAATCCAATCCGGCATAATACGCCAGCGCCGGAATGTGCAGGGCCGTGTTGGTGGATCCACCGAGTGCCATGTCTGCAGCAATGGCATTGTGAAATGCCTCTTCGGTCATAATATCCCGCGGTTTGAGGTTCTTTTCGACCAGGTCCACCGCTTTATAACCGGTTTCCTTGGCCAACCAGATCCGCTCAGCAAAAACGGCGGGCGCACTGCCGTTATACGGCAGAGACATGCCCAGCGCTTCAGACAAATTGTTCATCGTATTGGCCGTAAACATCCCCGAACAGGAACCGGCACCCGGACAGGCGGCACATTCATATGTATGCAGCTCCTCTTTTGAAATTTTTCCACTTTTAAAACGGCCGACCGCCTCAAAGACCTTATCCAGACCGGTGTCTTTACCGTGGATTTTCCCCGGTAGCATCGGGCCGCCGGAGAGAAAAATAGAAGGAATGTTCAACCGGGCCGCAGCAATCAGCATACCCGGAATTATTTTATCGCAGGAAGCCAGAAGAACCAGACCGTCAAAGGGGTGCGCAACGGCCATGGTTTCAATGGTGTCGGCGATCAGTTCTCTGCTGGGGAGTGAATATTTCATGCCTTCATGGTTCATGGCGATGCCGTCGCAAATGCCGATCGTATTGAAAACCATCGGCGTGCCGCCGCCGGCATAAATGCCGGCCTTGACGGCATCCACGAGTTTGTCCAGATGCATGTGCCCCGGTATAATATCATTAAACGAATTGGCAATACCGATAATCGGTCGGTCCAATTCCCAGTCGGTGAATCCATCGGCTCTCAAAAGCGATCGATGGGGAGCTCTTTCGGGGCCTTTGGTCATTAACTCACTTCGTTTTTTCATTTTGATTCTTCCTTCTGTTAAGGTTCGGATAGTTCAATCGGAATCCCGTTTAAGGCGCTGGGTTTGGTGAAGGCAATCTTTTTGCCGCGCAAACCAATCCTCGGGATTTGATCCAGCATTTCGATACCGCGTTGCTTAAGGACTTCAACGTCATCTTCGATATTGTCTGTCAGCAGGCAGAAATGATGGATGCCATCTCCTTTTTCTCTATTAAACCGGGCCATCATTCCATCTTCACTTAAATCCTGGATAAACTCCAACGCAATTGGGCCCAATTCGACAACAGCGCTTTTCATCTTTTTTTCCGGGAAGTCTTTTATGGGCGCAGATTGAAAGTCGATAATTTTAGATAACGCTTTCAAGCTTGCCTCGATATCCTTTACGACGATTCCCAGATGACCGACGGCTTTTAGCATAAAAATTCTCCTCAAAACAATATATTTACTTTTCTCCGACAGGCTTCAGCAGTTTTTCGACATATACCGGTACGGGGATCAGCTTTTGGGCCAGCATGATTTCTTCGGTTTGTTTCCATGCATCGGTATCAATTTTCCCGAACTCAAAGTCCGGTGTCGGCATCATCAGTATACGTGTGGCCTGCAGCTGTTGGCGAACAATCTCTTCAGGGGTTTCTTTGTCATATTTTAAAACCGTTTCAATTGCTTTTTCTTTAAGGGACGGCTTAAGAATTTCATGCCAGCCCTGAAGCAATGCTTTTGTGAAATTTTTGACGGTGTCGGGTCGTTCCTCCAGCATTTTTCGGGTGGTAACGACCGAATTCGCCACAAAGCGGATACCCATTCTGCTGGGATCCATCAGGTCAAAGGATTCTCCGGCTTTTTGAAGCTTGGCGCCTATGATCGGCGCCTGGGCATTGCGGTAAAGGGGCCAGAGATCGACTTCACCTTGGTAGAAAGGGGTGTAGTCGTAACGGACACTGTAGAACTTCACCTCATCTTCTTTGATGTTATATTTGGCCAGCAGGGCGCGCATGACGGTTTCATCATTGCCGCCGTATGTAATGCCGATCGTCTTGCCTTTAAGATCTTGCGGTGTTTTCAGCGGCGTTTTATCCGGCCGATAAATCCAATGCAGGGGGTTGGTCTGGAAAAGCTGGGCGACGACCACGATCGGTGCGCCCTTGGAAACTGCGCGAATGACCTGGTCGGCCGATGCCACCCCGAATTGGGCATGGCCCAGTTCGAGCTCCTTAATGGCATCTTTTTCAGGGCCGCCCGGTTTTACATTCACCTTAAGACCATTTTGGGCGAATAAGCCGGCATCACTGGTGTAAAGATCGCCCACCACGCTGACATTAAAAAGCCACTTGAGGCGATAACTGACCTCCTCCAAAGGCTTGTCGGCCTCCTGAGCACAACCTCCTGTTATTATAATAAGAACCGCGCCTATTGCCAGCAATCCAAATTTTTTTAGAAGTTGTTGCTTCATCGATTTCCTCCTTTGGTAATATCAACTAAAGCCAAAATATGCCGAATTGTTGTGTCATTCAGGCTTTACCGGCAGTTCACATTAAAAGTGACTAAAGTGAACTAAAGTTGGAAGTGCCTAGAGTTGAGGTATCACCTTGCTCTATCTTATATAAATGATAGAATGCCCTAACTTTAGCCACTTTTCAATTTTAATTGTATATCTTAAATGCTGCCGAAACGCTTTTTAATAAACGATCCGAGCCACTCCAGAAAAACCAGATATAATGAGGTGCACACGCCGATTAAAAAAAGCGCCACCAGAATTTTTGCCAGATCACTCTGATACAGGGCAATGCGGATGCTGTACCCGATCCCGGCGTTGGCCGCAATAAATTCGGCAACAATCGTGCCGACCATAGCCAGAGTTGCGCTTCCCACGATGACCGTAACCAGCTTGTGAATGTTTTCAAAAGCGCGGATTTTTACCTGCAAGCGCCAGTTCATTCTTAGCGTGGAATCAAAAAAATGCTCAATTTCCGCTACGGGCTCGGATAATATGCCGATGAAGGACAGCAGTAGCGGAAAATAACAGATCATGGCGGCAATTAAAAGACGCGAGGAGAGTCCGTCACCCAATAAAATAAAGATAATCGGCGCCACGGCCACAATGGGATAGGCCTGAATGTTATAGGCAGCCACCCGGATAAACGAACCCACCCAGATGGTCAATCGGCCGATAATTCCCACCACCGTAGCCATGCAAATGGACAATATGTGGCCCAGAATGGCGACTGCCAGCGTATTGAGCACGGCCATCAAGTACAACCCGAAGTAACGGCGGTATGTGTTCCAAATTTCGTTAACGCCGGGGACGGTGTAATCGGATAAATTCAAGCTGTATTTTACCAGCATCAGAGCGGTCAGGCCGATAAAATAGATTATTAAAAACTGATAAATGCGCCTATGCAGCATTTACGATCTCCAGCATGCTCTGCTCGAGGGCCATTTTTTCCAGAGCGCGACCGTCTCTAAGGTCCAGGCCCTGAAGAGAGACTGCCTGGGGCTTCTTATGGTGGCTGCGCAAAACCAGGATCTGTTTGCAAAATTTGGAAACCTCGACCACGTTATGGGATATATATAAAAAACAGCGTTCGGGAAACATTGCTTTGATTTTTAAAATTATTTTTTCTTTGGTTATTTCGTCCACGTTGGCCAGGCTTTCGTCCATGATCATCAAATCAAAGTCCTGTAGGAGGTAGCGGGTTAAATTCGTCCGGTTTTGCTGGCCCAGGGAAAGCTGAGCAAATCGGGAATTCAAGCAGGACTGCAGCCCAAATGATTCCACCAATTCTTCGATTTTATCTTTGCTGGCGGCCGGCGTGATTGCTTGCAGATGCTCCTGGATCGTGTGCCATCCCGGAAGCCTTTCCAGGTTGAAGGTATAAAGGACCTGGTCAGTGCCCCGGGTTGAGATCTCGCCGTCAAACCCGCCAATTTCACCGGTAATTATCTTTGCCAGGGTGGTCTTGCCCACCCCGGATGGTCCGAATAAGGCGTGGAAACCCGGTTCTGTCACCCGGCAGCTCAGGTCCCGGAAGACATCGCTAACGGATCCCGGGTATTTATAATTTAATTCCTTTAGTTCGAGAAGCATCGGTCTTGATCATATTGAGTGGGTTGAATCTCTGGTGGTCGCAAGCACCAATGAACCTGATCTGAGGTTTTGAAACCGCTGCTAATATAGCAGAATGGCCTTACGCATTACAGAGGCTATAACGAAAACAACCCAGGGAGTCAACCGGAGACGTATTTTCAAACGGGTATCGGGTATTGGATTTAAGATGCGGCTAGGGTTATATCTCAAAAAAATGCTGCAAGGGTCGCAATGGATCGGGTTTCAGAAGTCAGAAATCAGAAGTCAGAAGACAGATGACAGAAAACCGAAGCACGCTCCCCTTTGTCTTCTGTCATCTGACTTCTGTCCTCTGTATCCTGCTGACACCTTTATATTTTGATTAACGACTGCTCTGTAAGCGTAAGCCGCTTTAAGCCTTCGGAAGTCACCAGATAGTCATCCTCCAGCCCGACAACCCCCTGTTTCGGTAGAACAAACATAGGCTCCAGGGCGAAGACCATGCCTTCCTCTAAAATGCCATCAAACCGCGACGAAATAACCGGATACTCATCGATCTCGAGGCCGATTCCGTGTCCGATGAATTGCACCTGTCCCTCGCCATAACCCATGAAAAAGTCGCCATGGCCTTCTTTTATCGCTTTCTGCTTTGCCAGATTGTAAAGATGTGCACAGGAGACCCCTGGCTTGGCCTCCCGGGCCAGTAGCAGATGAATTTCTAAGGAGCAGGCGTGCGCCTTTTTCAAAGTGTCGGAAAGTTCGCCGATAACATAGGTTCTAAATTGATCGGCGATGTAACCATTCACCGCCACACCATAGTCGATGCCGATCGGTTCATTTGTTCTGATCCTGCGAAAGCCGGCGCCCTGGGCCATGGCCGGTGTGTTGCCGTTGCCGCCGTGAGGGCTGTCAAGAAATGTAATAACCGAGCCGCTATCACCGGCCAATACGTGGGCGTGGGTCATTTCCTGGTTCCAGCCCCGCATTCGCATTATGCCCATGTGACCTTCACGGCGGGCGATCATGGCCAGATGACCGTCAATTTCCAATTCGGTGACACCTGCGTGTATGATGTTTTTGATTTCGGTATAACCGGTGTGCAAAATAGCAGTGGCTTTTTTGATTTGTTCGATTTCATAGGCTGATTTTATCATACGCAATTTGCGGATGATGTCGGAGACGTCTGCCCAGCGACATTTCGGAAACTTTTTCTGAAATCCGATATAAAGATTGGCGGGCAGAACATCCATTTCAAGACCGGCAGTCGATAATTGATTTACGCCGAAATCGATTAGCACCTGCGGAATATGATTTCTGTTTTTGACCAGAATGACATTGCTTAATGCAGACTCAAGCTGCGCGCGCTTGAGGTTCTTTTGAACCATAAGAAGGGCATCACCCTCTGATGGTACAAACAGAACCGCGGATTGGATGGTCCCGGTAAAGTAGAAAAGATCTGCGTTCTGCAGAATAAACGCCCCTTCCAGGTCGTTGGCCGCCAATTCAGTTTGAAATCTGCTGATGCGCTCAAGGATTTCTTCTCGGGGAACGGTTTCCATTATTTTTGTTTCATTTTTTTGTCGACAGATAAAAATACAAGCTTATACCGCAGGCGATCATGGCGGCACAGAGCAGTTGCCCCAGGGAAAAAGATAGGAAAATAAAACCTAAATGCGCGTCAGGCTCACGGAAGTATTCGATCAAAAAACGAACCGTGCCGTATCCGATCACATATAGCGCCAGCATGGCCCCTCTGGGTACCCTGAATTTGCGGACGCTCCACAGAATGATAAACAGAAAAATCCCTTCAAAAAAGGCCTCATAAAGCTGGGATGGATGCCGTAGCGCTTTTCCAGGTGCCTGGGGAAAATACATACCGATCGGTGATGTGGTTGCCCGTCCGAACAATTCTCCGTTAATAAAATTTCCGAGCCGGCCGAATGTGTACCCCAGCGGTACCACCGGCACGTATAAATCCATTACCTCCCAGTAGTTAAGTTTGGCTTTGCGAATGTACCAGAAGACCGCCAGCAATATTCCAATAAGGCCGCCATGGTAGGACATCCCCGAGATCCCGGTAAAGGTAAAGCCGTTTGAAAACGAAAATGGAAGAAAGATTTCGAGGGGGTGGCGCAGATAATAAGATAAATTGTAAAACAATACATAGCCGAGTCGGGCACCGATAATGAGCCCCAGGATGGCGTAGGTGGTTAGGTCATTAACCTGATTCTTTGAGAATTCGAAGCGCGCCTCATGATTGATGCGGTAGAGGGCCAGAAAATAGGTCAAGGCAAAGGCTACGATATACATCAGCCCATAATATTGTAACCTGAACCAGCCGATTTCAACTATGACCGGGCTTATGTTTTGCGGCAAGTGCTGCCACCAGTCCCAGAACGCACCCATCAAAAATTGTTCTCCGCTCCTTTCCGTAAACTCAGCCAATAATAGGGTATTCTGTTTTGTATGTCAAAGAGGACTGGCAACTGGCTTCTTGCTTCTGGTTTCTGGCCACTGGTCACTGGCGCTTTGCCAGCAGCGAGAAGCCAGCAGCCCGAAAACCTGAAAACGTCTTTATTAAGACTTTGGTAGCATTTTTAAGGGACATTACCTGCTCGTGTGGCCGTTAATTTTTAGTTGCTATATTTTCTCAGTATGGAATACTAGATACCAAGCAGATGCTGGAGGAAAAGATGTTTAATTCACAGGATCGGAAAATACATTTCGGTTATAACACCCTGATGCTCTGGTCCCTGGGCCTCGCCGCCGTTTTTTTGGGTTTGATCTATGTGGGTCCCGGGCGTTACGCTATAGCAGTTAAACTGGAAAAGAAATAGATGGCCGCCGCTGACCAGACACCCTCTATTCTTGATGCCAGCGTTGAGCGAACCGGCCGGGAAGCCGTTTGCATAAGCTGGAAAACCCGCCATAAAAACCTTCGGGTTTCAATTTATCACGGAGATTCACCCGAACGCATAGAACGCAACGAACCCTTATCGCAAGTCGATGGACAGACCCGCATTGAAATTTCAGGGCTGAATCCGGATAGTCCGCACTACTTTGAAGTCCTATCCGAAAATTGTGCAGGTATGATTACCGCTGAACGACGTCTCCCCTTGGAAGGAACGATTAACTTCAGGGATCTTGGCGGTTATGAGACCACCGAAGGGCGGCGCGTAAGGTGGGGCAAGGTTTTCCGCTCGGATCATTTGTCGAGGCTGACGGATCGCGACATTGCTTTTTTGCAACGGATGGAAATTCAATGTGTTTGCGATCTTCGAACCTCGACGGAAGTCCAAAAAAGACCGGATCGGTTCCCGGGAGATGGGCCCGGTACATATCTTCATTTGCCCATCGACAATTTAAAATTCGACCCCACGACTTTATTTCAAAAGCTCAAAAAAGGGGATACCAGCTGGTTGACCCCGGAATTTTTAATTGACGGTTATATTTTAAATATCGACCAATTTGCCAGCGTCTGGGGTGAGGTTTTCAGGCGTCTGGCGGATCCGGACCAACGGGGGCTGGTTTTTCATTGTACGGGCGGCAAAGACCGGGCCGGGACCTGTGCGGCTCTGGTCCTGCTTGCTTTAGGGGTTCCGCAAGAGACCGTTATCCGCGATCATGGTCTTTCAAATATCTTCATTGCCGATGTGTTGGACAAGATTTACGCCCAATTCGAATCGTCCGGTATCGATCGGAATAGGATTGCACCCTATTTTACAGCGCCGCGGTACTGCATCGAGGCCTTACTCGATCATCTAAATGAAAAATACGGCTCCCCCACCGATTATCTCAAGTCAAAAGCGGGCGTAACCGAGCAGGTGCTGGAAGAAATAAAAGGTCGGTTGCTGGAATAAAATTTCTCAAGCCGCACTATTCTGGCAGCCGGCTTGCAGCCAACAGGTTTCTCAGCGTTGGTCGATTCGTTAAATAGTCAAAGGGTTCTATCCATTTTAACTATTTGACGAATCAGCAATTTAACGATTTAACTTTCCATTATGCGCAATTGACATTGCCGAAAATTTATTTTAATCTATCCAGTTATGTAATATAAGTCATCGTCACATCACAGCGGCATTCCCATATGACGGTCTAAAACAATGCGCAAAGGACCTCGGCTATGGAGCCTACTGACAAACATTCAAGCGAGCCTAACATTTCCGTCGTAACAGCCCGGTTGTTTGAAATCATTTTAGATATGCCGTTTAAAGACCGTCGCACCCTTTTAAAAGATTTAGAAGAGAAGCATTCGCAGGGACGAAGGAAATTTGCGAGGAAGCCCTATTTTATGCCGGTGGACTTTGCGACTCCGGATCGTGCCTTTAGCGGTTTTATTCAAAACATCAGTTCCGGAGGCTTACTGATTGAAACCCGGGAACCCCTTTCCGTCGGCCAGCCCCTCACGCTGTCATTTATGCGGCCAAAATCCAGAGATTATGTCAAAGTGGGGGGGGAAGTCGTTCGAACATTCCCTGACGGGTGCGGGGTTAAGTTTAACACGAATATTGAAGATGTCTCAAACTAAAATGAGCGTTTCAAATGAAAAAGAAAATATTGGTCGTCGATGATGAGGACTTTCAAAGAGACCTGTTAAATAAGCTTCTTTCGAAATCAGGCTATTCCGTGTCGGAGGCAGAATCCCCCGAAGTGGCGCTGGCCCTTATGAAAAAAGAGGAATTTCCTGTCATTATTACGGATCTGATTATGCTTGATATGGATGGAGTCGAATTTTGTCAGCGTATCCGAGAGCGAAATTCCCAATCCGTCATCATTGCACTAACCGGATATGCCGATCTGTATGATCTGGAAAAGCTAAAGCGGGTTGGTTTTAACAACTATCTGACCAAACCGATCAAGCTTGACAAAATTCAACCGGTGGTTGAAGAGGCGTTTGAAAAGATCAAAAAGAAAAAAAGTTCCGCCGTTAAGCGTTAATCTCGGTTCAAAAAAGGTCCACTCACCACTTTATTTCTTCCTTCATTTTTAGCTTGATATAAATACTGATCCGCCATGTCGATCAGGTCATCTGTTGAAAAATTCTCATCGGGCCCGATCTTATCAAAACCGGTTACGCCAAAGCTGGCGGTAATCGCTATCTTTTCACCTTCCCATTTAAATGCTTTTTTTGAAATCTGCCTACGAAGCCTTTCTGCAAGACGGCTGGCGTTTTTAAAACTGGTTTCAGGAAGGACCAGTAAAAATTCTTCCCCTCCGTATCTGGCCAGCCAGTCCATGTCTGATCGGATCAGAGACATGATGCATTCCACAAATTCTCTGAGCACCATGTCACCGCACAGGTGTCCGTAGGTATCATTTACCGTCTTGAAATGGTCAAGATCGCATAATGCTAAGGAAAATGGGTGATGATATCGCGAGGCGCGTTTGATTTCATGGGGCAAATGTTCGTTCAGGTAGCCACGATTATAGCAGCCGGTAAGAGAATCTTTGCGGGATAAAAGCCTGATTTCTCCGTTGGCTTTCTCCAGGGATTCATGTTTTTTCATCAAGCGACCATACAGCAGGGTATTTTCAAGCACCAGTGAGTACTGTTTGGCCAGCATCGTTAAAAGCTTTATAATTTCGTGGGTAATGAAGCTTTCCTGAATAGGGGTTTTGAGCATCACAACCCCCAGTGTTCTTTTAATTGTGGAGAGCGGCAACATCACAATTGATTTTTCGTTTTCAAATGCCAGCGATGGAATCAGGGCCGGCTGTCTTCTGTTGATGATCCACGAAAAGATGCCGCATTCAATCTGATAGTCGACTTCCTTTTTGCAGATTGTTTTCCGATTTTCCGGAAATACATATTCTAAAACAAACTCATGGGTGTCGTCATCGACCAGAAAAAGCGCACAAACCTCGATTTCAATTAAAGTGCGCACATCCCCCAGAAAAACTTCCCATATCTGCCCAATGGATGAAGGGAAATCGATGCGGTCTTGAAACTGGCCCAGATGCTCTATTTTATCAATAAGTTCCAAGAGAGCGGTTTTTTGCTCAGCCATTGCCATAATCTCCTAACTGTTCAATATCATACCAGAAATAATTTTTATAGCAAGTATTTCAGTGGTTATATGGAGCAGGTGGTGCCTTTCGCTTTCTAAATGATTGAGGGGCCGGGACGTATTTCCCTTATACCCATTTTGCGGCAAGTACGGGCATTTTCAAATAAAGTCAGAGGGCCCGCCCGGGGCGGACCTGTCAAAAAAGCGGTTGGAAAAACCCACCGGCCCCTCAAATAATTTGATCTGGATTTTTTATTGCTTTCATTATAGGCTTCAAACAAAATTCAAATTGGAAGCTAGGCGTTATGGGTTAGTCGAAGGATCAGTTCCCATGAACAGCAGCAAAACGGTAACTCTGTTTATCCAATGTCTCGTCGATACCATCTATCCCGAAGTCGCCCAGGCCATGGTGCGGGTTTTTCGCCGGCTGGGGATTGCGTTAACCTGCCCCACCGATCAGACCTGCTGCGGGCAGCCGGCTTTTAATTCCGGTTATCTGCAGCCAGCGCGTGTCGCGGCCAGGCACTTTATTGAGGTATTCGCAGGGGCAGAGCAGATCGTGTGCCCCTCAGGTTCCTGCGTGAACATGGTGCGGCACCATTATGCAACCTTGTTCCCAAACGACTCGCGCTGGTCGCAGCGGGCGCAAGATTTGGCCGGCCGAATCTATGAATTCAGCGAATATCTGGTGGACGTCCTCGGGGTGCAAGATCTCGGCGTTCGATTTGACGGCAAGGTTACCTATCATGACTCCTGTCATTTATTGCGCGGTATCGGTGTTCAAGAACAGCCGCGTAAGCTTCTCACAAATGTTTCAGGGACTGAACTGGTCGAGATGCACAATTCAGACTACTGCTGCGGATTTGGCGGCGCATTTTCGGTTAAATACCCGGATATCTCAAATGCCATGGTAAGCGACAAGGTCAAAAACATTATTGACACGGGGGCCGATACGGTGGTGGGCTGCGACGTGGGATGTTTAATGAACATTCAGGGCAAGCTCAGCCGCCTGGGCTCCGACATAAAGGTAATGCATCTGGCACAGATTTTGGCCAGCTAATAGCTGGCGCTGGAATACTGGAATACTGGAATATTGGAACAGTGGAATAATGGGAACAAAGATGCTTTCGAATCTAAACCATCTATTTCGCGCAGGCATAAACGCCTGACGCGCAACCCGTAACCCGGAACTCATCTATGTCAAAAATAACAACAGAAAATTATGTGGCTGAGGCCAGAAAGGCCATTGACAATCAGGTTCTCCAGGCGGCCCTGGCCGATCTGCAGCATCGCTTCGGACGCGGTGCAATCGAATGCTATCAGCAGCTTCCCGAAGGACCGGATCTGCGTTTAAAGGCCCATGACATGCGGATGAGAACCATTGAAAACCTGGACGGTGTCCTGAACACCCTGGTCGCCAACATTCGCAAAAACGGCGGCCATGTGTTTTTTGCTGAAGACCACCGGGCTGCGGTCAACTATTGCCTGGAAGTTGCGCATAAACACAAGGTTAAACGGGTGGTGAAGGGCAAATCCATGGTGAGCGAAGAAATCGGTTTAAACGATGCGCTCATCGACGCCGGGATCGATGTCGCCGAAACTGATCTGGGCGAGTACATTATCCAGCTGGCCGGTGAAACGCCATCTCACATCATCGCCCCCGCCATTCACAAAACACGCAACGATATCGGCAGACTCTTTGCCGATCAAATCGGTATCCCTTACGACAACGACCCGCCCAAGTTGACCTGGGCGGCACGCAAGGCATTGCGCGAAAAATTTCTGGCCGCTGATATGGGAACATCGGGCTGCAATATGGCCTGCGCCGAAACCGGACACATCGCGACAGTTTCAAATGAGGGCAATATCCGTATGGCAACCACATTGCCGAGGGTCCACATCGCCTTTATGGGAATGGAACGTGTCGTCCCGCAATTGGAGGATCACGACATCATATTGAGGCTTCTATGCCGGGCCGCCGCTTCGCAGAAAATGGCGACCTATGTCAGTTTTATTGGCGGTCCCCGTTGGACGGGTCAGGCGGACGGCCCCCGGGAGTTTCATTTAGTGATTTTAGATAACGGGCGCAGCCGGATTCTGGCGGATGCGGAATTTCGTGAGATGCTGTGCTGCATCCGCTGTGCCGCCTGTCTGAATGTGTGCCCGGTTTACGCTAAGATTGGCGGGCATGCATACGGCTACGTATACTGCGGACCAGTGGGCGCGGTGGTGACACCACTCCTGGTGGGCATCAATCGCGCCAAGGACCTGTGTCAGGGCGAAACCCTTTGCGGTGCCTGTCAGGATGTATGTCCGGTCAATATTGATATTCCACGGATGCTGCTGGCGATGCGAACCAAGCTGGCCGAAGGAGATTCTGCCTGGGGGGTGACGCCGGCAGACCCCAGAGAAAAGCGTCTGGTGCAGGCCTGGTCATGGATTATCCGTAACCGAAGACGGTATGATGCGGCCCTTAAATTTGCGGCGGCGGGCCAGAAGCTTTTTACTCAAAAAGACGGCATGATACGCCGTTTGCCACCCCCCATACAGGGCTGGACAAAAAAGCGTGATATCAGGCCTCTGGCAAAGGAAAGTTTTATTCAAAGCTGGAGAAAATACAGAAGGCAGCACACAGAAAACAAATGACAGAGAGTAGACGATTTCTGTTTTCTGTCATCTGTTATATGAAACGCGATACCTAAAATAAAGCCGTGTCTTGTAAATTATGCATGGCAGGCAAAATTCGTCTAATGGTTTCAAAGGTATTTTCATCAGATGAGCACTGCGAACCAGGAAAAATTTATCAACAGAATTAAAATGGCACTGGGAAAACCGATTGGGCCGTTGCAACCCAATGCGGATTTGTTTAAAAGCGAGATGTCGGATGAAATCCGGGCCATACTCGAGCGGATTAAAAATCGTACGCCTGGGGAAAGGGAAAAGCTGCTCGCAACCCTCATCGAAACCGCCGAGCCCATCAACTTAAAGGTCATATCATGTGAAGATGTCAACTCGGTGACCGCGGCCATCGTCGATCTTGTTCGGCGCAAAGATCCCGAATGGGGCCATAAAAAAAGTGTCGTGGCCTGGCAGCATCCCTTCATCGAAAACCTGAACCTGCCGGAGGCCCTGTCGCAACAGGATGTGGATTTATTTTTTGCGGGCGCCAAAGATTCTGATGGCGAAAATTTGCGTCAGCACGTCATTGATTCCTATATCGGTATTACCGCAGCGGATTTCTGCATGGCCGAAACGGCTACTTTGGTTATGCGGACGCGGGCGGGGCAGGCACGCTCGGTTTCTCTGGTGCCGGCAATCCATATTGCGGTGATCACGCTGCATCAGATTATTGCCGATTTAAAAGAACTTTATGCCTTGCTGAAATGGGACCCGCGGGCAAAAGAACAAGGTTTAACCAACTGCATGACCTTTATATCCGGTCCCAGCAAGACCGCCGATATCGAAGCAACCATGGTTCACGGCGCCCATGGACCCAGAGAAGTTCATATCTTTGTGATTAAAAAAAATCCTCTTCCTTGATCTAAGTCAAACGGCTTTCTGCCGTGGGGTATTAATTAAAATATACAGAAAGGCTTGAAAAACAGAGATAGGCTCTGGTTTTGCAAGTGAGAGGTGAAGTTTAATTTCACAATATCCGAGGGGTACGGGAATTCCGTCAATCAACATCAATTTAAATTAGAGGGGGCATAAATGTCACTTAAAACATTAAAATGGGCCGCCATTCTTTGTTTTATCTTTGCAATGGCTGTATTGCTGGGCGGCGGAGTCGCCATGAAAAAGGACCTGCCGCCTTATCCCGGGAAAGTGGTTGATTCAAGCGGCGAAGTACTTTTTGAGAAATCGGATATCATCGCCGGCCAGGATGTTTATCAGCGCTTCGGCCTGATGGATCATGGGGCGGTATGGGGGCACGGTTCTCAGAGGGGATCAGAGTTTTCGGCCACCACCCTGCACCTCATGGCAGCGGCCATCGGTGATTACCTGGCCGAGGTGGACTACGGCAAACCCTATGCGCAGCTTGATAAGCTGCAAAAAGAGATCATCGATGTCAAAACGAAAAATGAGATCAAACCCAATCGCTATGACGCCGCCAGCGACATCCTAAAGCTCACCGATGCGCAAATAAAGGGCCTGGAGCGGGTGGTGCGACACTGGGAAAAAACATTTAAAGAAGGTGAAATCCGCTACGGATTTCTTCCCAATACCGTTCCCGAAGCGCAGCAGCGTCTTCAGGCTGCTCGCTTTTTCTTCTGGACGGCCTGGGTGGCCTCCACGCTTCGTCCGGGAGAAGATTACACCTACACCAATAACTGGCCGCCGGACAAACGGGTGGGTAATGTCCCCAGTACCGATGCCTTTTTCTATTCCATCGCCGGTGTCCTGGCCCTGCTGGTGGTGCTGGCGCTGTTTGTCTACTGGATCCATCGCTACGGCTTATGGTACGGGGGGGCCAAAGGCACGGCCCTGGCTGAAAAATTGATCGATATGCCCTTGACCCGCAGCCAGTTTCAGGCCGCCAAATTCTTTGTGGTGGTGATTCTGTTGTTTTTACTCCAGACGAGCTTCGGCGGACTGCTGGCGCACTACACCATTCATCCGGGCAGCTTTTTCGTAGACTTTGTGGCGGACCTGATCCCTTACAGCTGGGCCAAAACATGGCATTTGCAACTGATGGTTTTCTGGATCGCCACCACATGGTTGGCGTCCGCCATTTATCTGGCACCGATTATCGGGGGCAAAGAACCTGCAAACCAGAGCCTTCTGGTCAAGCTGCTGTTCGGCGCCGTCCTGATTGTCGCTGTGGGCAGCCTCACCGGTGAGGTACTGGGTATCAAAGGGATGCTGGGTGATCTGTGGTTCTGGCTGGGCCATCAGGGCTGGGAATTTCTGGAGCTGGGCCGCCTCTGGCAAATCCTGCTCTTTGTGGGCCTGATTTTCTGGCTGCTGATCGTTTACCGGGCCGTCGGAAATCACCTCAGGGCCCATAAGGATGAATTCAGCGCCCTGATCTGGTTTTACGTGTTCAGTGCCGTGTTTGTAGTTGCTTTCTTCGCCTTCGGGCTGTTTTACGGGCGGGGCTCCCACCTGACAATGGCGGACTACTGGCGCTGGTTTGTGGTTCACCTCTGGGTGGAGAGCATTTTCGAGTTCTTCGGCATTGCGGTGATTGCATTGCTGATGGTCGCCATGGGGCTGGCCACGGCCCAGGCGGCTTTGAGGGTGGCCTACTTTACCGCCGCGCTGACATTTATCAGCGGGATTATCGGAACCGCCCATCACTATTACTGGTACGGTGGCGCGGCTTTCTGGGTCGGCTGGGGGGCCATATTCTCTTCGATGGAGCCCGTGCCGCTGCTGACCCTGGTGGTTCGCGGTTTAATGGAATACAGAGAAATCCGCAAAGCCGGCAAGGCCTTCAGCTACAAGTGGCCCATGTATTTTCTGGTGGCCGCTTCCTTCTGGAACTTTCTGGGGGCCGGAATCTTCGGCTTTCTGATCAACCTTCCGATCATCAATTTTTATGAGCACGGAACCTACCTGACCATGCACCATGGACATACGGCCATGTTCGGAACCTACGGCATGCTTTCCATCGCTTTGCTGCTGTTCTCCTGGCGCGGTCTGGTGGATAAGGCTCACTGGAAAGACGGAATCCTGAAGCTTTCCTTCTGGGGCCTCAACGGCGGATTGTTTTTGCTGGCCTTCGGCACCTTACTGCCGATCGGGGCCATGCAGGCCTGGATCGCTTTTAGAGACGGCCTCTGGGTGGCCCGCAGTGCCGATTTCTTTGAAAAAGGCCCGGTGGTTCTGCTTGGAACCCTGCGCGTTATCCCGGATCTGATCATCATCCTTCTGGGCGTTCTGCCGTTGGCCTACTTTCTGGTTAGCACCTACCCACGGCTGAAGTCGGCGGTTATCAAAGATGATGAGTCTGTCTGGGAACGATTGGGGATTGAACTGTAAGCTAGATTTTAATATCTAAAAACCAAAAGGCCCGGTTCAAATCGAACCGGGCCTTTCGGTTTTCAGACGAACAGACGTTTCGCGAGGCAAGCATGGATTGCGCATCAGGTTTTTTTACGCACCGAATTGATTATCAGCCAGCCGACCAGCCAGATCCCGATCAGTATAATGGCCTGGCGCATGGTGTGATCCACCAGTTCCTCACCTTCCCTTTCGGCGCGGTCCATGGCTTTTGTGATCTCGGGTATCAGCCGCTGTTCGATGCGTTTGAATTCGGCTAGAAAATCCGCCAAGGCCGCTTTTCTGGCAGCAGAGATTTCATCCGCAAGTTGTTTGATGGTAGCCTCCCGTTCGGTGGCAATTTGATCCGGCAGTTTCTCGGCGATGGATGCCAGATCGACGGTTCCCTTTGAGAGCTGGGAAACATCGGTCAAGGCCTTTTGCAGGTTTGGATTGTTCATAATTCTGGTCAGCCATAAATCCCCGAACAAACCAAATAATTGCGGTATGCGGGTGGCTAAATACGTGCCCCGCTCGGCCAGCAAACGCATTTCCTCCACTGTCTCGGAAGCGCTCTCAACGGATTCAAACAGCCCTTCGGGATCATTTGCTCGGGTTAGAGCAGCATCCCGCCGATCGGCGGCAAAGTTGCTGAATCGGATCAGCGTAAAGGATTTTACGTCGGGATTTTCTATGTGCCAGCGCATTATTATCGCCATCAGGTTGTGCATCTGATCCGGCGTGAGTACTTTTGCGGCGACTCTATGGATGTCTGCTTCCGCCTTGCGATATCCATCTATCACCGGCAAAATGATTTTTAAGCATACGCCACCCTCCTCCCGTTTATATTTTGCGTCGCTAATAAGGACTATTTTTCTGGTTGATGGTGATAAAAAATTAGGAATATTTCGAACGAATGCAATTTTGTTTGTTCGTTAAAATCACATTGCGGGTCGGTCGTTGGAGGTTTTATGCGGTCTGATATCAGGTCTTTCCAGTTAGAACGTTGAGCATCATCAAACGAAAAGGATCTGCGAACAAGCATTAGAACCGCATAAAAAGCGGAAACAGGAGCATTCGGTCCGATCAGGTTCCGAAAATGTATGACCCTCAATTGGCCATTTATTCTCTTGTTTGTCAACCCTGTATGTTGGGAATGATATGCAAACACAGCTTCGATGGGAAGGCATAATTAAAAAAAGCTGGCAGGAAAAAATCCGATTCCTACCAGCTTTGAAGTTTTTGGTGTTACTGTTACTTCAAGCCACCAATTGCAATTTCAACCCGACGGTTAAGGGCGCGGCCTTCTTCGCTGTTATTGCTGGCGATGGGATTGGCCTGCCCATACCACAACATCACCAGCCGATCGGAAGCGATGTTAAACCCATTCATCAGGTAGTTGGCCACATTTTCAGCCCGCCGACGTGACAGTCTCAGGTTGTACTCTTCTGTTCCGGTATTGTCGGCATACCCATCAATAACCGCATAGGATTCCGGGTGGCTCTGCATGAAAGATCCGATCTGATCGAGTTCCGCATGGAAGACCGGATCGATCTTATCGACGTCCCAGGCAAACTGGATGTTGTCGGTTTTAAGTCCGACGACCTTCTGATCACTGAGGGTTACCAATTTTGCACCGGATTTGACGACATACAGGGCTCCGGAATTATATTCGGGTCGGCTGATATAGGTTTCAAACGGAATGACGCGTGAACACTGGTTCACCGCTGCAATTTCTTCCAGGAAATTCTTGGCTTCCGGTGTGTCGGCCGTGCCGATGATGTTAAAACAAACATTGTACTTATCGGCATATTCCTGTGCTTTTAGGACGGGATATTTAGATCCCTTATACGTTGAGTAGGTACCGTCGCTGATAAGAAACACCACGGTGCGGCCGGACAGCCCCTGCAGAACAGGTTCAATTTTCTCGAGGCCGCGTGCCAGCAGGGTGGGTCCGCTTGCTTCTTCCGGCAGCTGGTTCAATGCCTCGCCGAACCTTTGCCGGTCATAAGGTTGCATGGCGTAAACTTCCTTAAACTTCGGTGCATATTCATACAAGCCAAAATTATGACCGATGTTTGGAAAATACATGTTTCTTTCGATCAGAAAGTCCCTTAGGATTTTAATTTTCGGTGTGTTCGTGTCTTGAAACATCTTGCCCATGGAACTGGATCCGTCAAACAAAAAAACGGCATTGTCGGCCGTTTTGACAAGATGTTCTTCCGTTACAACTTGTTGTTTAAAATCTTCAATCGTTAAAATTTCGGCGGCCATCACCGAGGTGGTGAAAAAAGCGATCATCAATACGCTGCCGAGTGCTGTCAATGCGAGTTTGTGTTTCATAGCGTGCCTCCTTATTGAAGTTAAAAACCGTACAGATATTTTGGAGAAGCGCTAACGTACTTTGCACTTCTCTTCCAACAATGCCTTTATATTAACCACACCCACAAAACCGGCACTGATTATTTTGGGGAATGTGAATTTTAACTCGGAATGTAAAATGCGTAATTATCTCTGGTAGATATCTTACGGGATGTAGATCCCCATCAACTCCGCAACTCAAATAAAACATTTTTAAATATCAAAGATGTTAAGTCTTCTTTCGTTAAATGCAAGTCTTCTAAAAAAAAAAATTAGGCATTTGCCGGGAAGGTCCCACAATTCACCGAAAATGCATTTTTTGGCTGTTTCCTTTTTTCCGTCATCAGGCAGACGGCATCGTTTTCTATTTTCTTCACAATGTCATCTGCTTCGCACAATTGACACCTGTCTGCTTCGTACCTATTTTCTTCGCATATCAAAATGAAATTAATAATCCTAAAAAATCACGAACTTTAATTTCTTGATTTAGCAGCACATATAAACTAAAAAATACTGCCTTATAAACATCTTTGGAGGGATAAAAATTGCGAAGGGAAGAAGTGGTTAAGGTCGGCTTTGACGATCGCGATGGCCGAAAATCTCTCCGGGGGCACTTCTTTCGAATGGCGGGACCGATCGGGTTTGTCGTTGCCATGCTGGCGGCCTTGCTGGCGATTACGGCTTATTCCTATTACAGCAATCGCCGGGATGCACTGGCCCTTTCTGATGATCTGCTGGGGGCCATCGAACGGCGTATCGCCGGAGAGCTGAAGGCCTTTTTTTTTCCGATAGAAGATGCGGCTCAGCTCACGGCCGAAGTTCTCAGGAATACACCCTCTGAAGTTCACAACCGGGATCTCATCGAACCGCTTGCTTTCAGGGTACTTGCCAATCTTTCCCAGGTGTCAAGCTTCATCGTCGCTGACCCGCAGGGAAATTTTTTAATGATCGCACGTCAGCCGGATGGATCCCTGCACACCAAAATCATTGAGCGCACTGAAGGCGCAGCCCGGGTCACCTGGATCCGTCGCGATCTTCAGGGCAACGTTATTGGTGAAGAAACAGCCCCTGATGATTCTTACGATCCCCGCAAGCGACCCTGGTATGGGGGTGCTGTAAATAGTGGTACGTTATCCTGGTCGGATTTCTACATTTTTTTTACCAGCCAAACCCACGGTATCACGCTTTCTTTACCCATTATGGGGAAGGACGACCAGCTCCTGGGTGTATTCGGGCTGGATATCGAGTTAAAAGCGATCAGCGCGTTTCTTGAAAACCTGAAAATCGGCCAGAACGGCGAGGCCATTATTGTTGACGAAGAAGGTCACATCGTCGCCCATCCGCAGATCAAAAAAATGGTTAAAAAAGAAGGCGATGTGTATAAACCGATTCGGCTGGAAGAATTGGGAGATCCGGTCTTGAATCGCGCGTATAACCGTTTCCGGATTAATGGATACGGTCACCGGGACTTGACCGTTGATAATCGACGCTATCTCAGCACCGCATTCCGGTTGCCTCAAAAAATCGGACACGATATGACTGTTTTTATTTTTGTGCCGGAGGAGGACTTCGTCGGCTTTGTTGCGCGCAACAACCGTACCATTTTACTGATGTCCATCAGCATCCTGGTCCTGGCGGCCGTTATGGCCGGTCTGCTGGTTTTCCAGGGGCTGCGGGCAGAACGCAATGCCCGGCTAGTGCTTGCGCGTCAGGATGAACTCGAGTCCCACAGCCGCGCCTTCTCCGAACTATCTTCAACAGCAGCCGTGTTTGGTCGCGAGGATAGTGACGCTTTTAAACAATTAACGGAGATCGTTTCCGATGCAACCCATATTAGACGCACAAGTGTGTGGAAATTTGATGATGGCGGACGATTTTTGAGTTGCATCGACAGCTATGATCAGGAAAGCAATGGCCATACCCGGGGGACCGTGCTTGCCCGTGCCGACTTTCCGAGGTTGTTCGATCTTTTGCAGAACGGTGAAGATATCAGCGCCGGTGATGCGGAAACGGATAGTCGATTGACCGAGCTCTATCGGGTGTACCTGCAACCGTCTGGCTGTGATTCATTTTTGGCGGTACCGATTCGTTATCGGGATCGCACGGCAGGGGCGCTTTGGTTCGAGCACGAGCGACTTCCCCATGGCTGGTCGAGCGAAGAGATTTCTTTTGCCCGCACCATTGCCAACATGCTGGCATTGCGGTTTTCAGCGGATCGAAAATTAACTTCCGCAGATGCTTATCAACAAGAAGAGACGGGCAGAGCCGAAGATTCTGCCGCTCCAGGGGCGGAGGGTGTTACCGCTGCCAGCGGTAATCGACCCCAGCCCCGTCCTGATAAAATTGATCGTGCTGATCCACAGACCGCGCCTGTTTCTGCCAGCAGAAACATCAAATTCACTTCATTTTTGGATCGTCTGGCAGCCGGCGGTATTGATCCGGATCAGAGTGCTGCTGATATTTTCACGGATACGACCGTCCTGGTGCTGCGATTTACCAATCCCATATTCCTTGCCGAGCGGGTTGCGGGCAGCAAATCAATAACGACCATTGAGGACATGGCCGGCTATTTGGAAGCGTCGGCCGCATCCCAGGGCGTCGAATACATGAAGATAATGGGGGATGAGATCGTCTGTGCGGCGGGGATCGATCCCGATGCTAAAGATCATGTCCGCCTGATTGCCGATCTGGCACTGAACGTTCAAAATCACTGTACCGCCCTGTTTGCAGCACTGGATACACCCATGGAGTTTCGAATCGGAATCGACACCGGGTCCGTCATGGGCTGTTCGGTGGGTCGCAAAGAGCAAACCTACAATATCTGGGGTGAGTCCGTCCGTTTTGCATCAAAGATGGCCGACTCCGGGGTACCCGGTGGAATTCAGGTTTCGGAGACCACCTATCGGCGCCTGCGCGCCAACTACCTCTTTAATGCTCGCGGCAGTTATTATTTGCCCAACATCGGCGAAACATCAACGTATCTGCTGACCGGAAGAATATGAATAGCGAACAGGCCATACCGTCACAGGGAAATGACACATTGCCTGCCGGATCCATGCCGAGGCGCTTGTTGGCAACCATCGGTCTGTGGGCCATTGTTGTTTTGCATTGGCCGGCTCTATTTCTCAGCGAGGCGGTGGCCGTCATCTGGCAAAGTTGCCGCCCGATCACCTGGCGACGTTCGATTCGTAACGAGTTCATGCGCCAGTGTTATCAGGTGGGTGCCCGCGCCCTGCCGTTTATTCTGGTGAGCGGGATCTTCGTGGGATTTGGCATCGTCGCCCAGTCCTTGCATTGGCTCAAGGTGTTTGGCAGTACGGCGCTGTTCGGCGGATTCATGTCGGCGGTTCTGGTACGTGAAATTGCACCGGTGCTGGTTGGCCTGATTATGATCGGACGCAGCGGATCGACCCTGCTGGTCGAACTGGGCACCATGAAGACCGAAGGTCAGGTTGACATGCTCGATGCCCAGGGCATCGATCCGTTTCTTTATCTGGTGGTACCGCGGGTTCTGGCATTTTGTGTTTCTATGTTTTCTTTAACGACTGCTTTCGTTGCGGTGGCTCTGTTGGCGGGATTTGCCTCAGGCACGCTGACCGGCATGCTGCAATTCACTTTTTTCGATTTTATCAATCGCGCCATCGGCTCGATGGGTTGGCAAACTTATTTGTTGTTTACCCTGAAAACCGTTGCCATTGGCTTTGTGGTCGCACTGATATCCTGTAAGACGGCCTTGTCGCTCAGCGGTGTTTCGGCCGATGTACTGGATATCATGCCGCGGGGCTTCGCCAAATCTGCTCTGGCCACTTTGATCATATCAATTGCGCTAACCATTATATTGTAGTGAAGGTAAAACCTGATGGCGGTGATTCTTAGAAAACAACGCATCGTGCTGCGGTTCGAAGGGACAGCGCTGATGACCAAAACCTATGGCATTGCTGAACCGAATCAACTCAGCCTGAGTGTTTACAGCGGGGATCTGGTTCTGATCCGTCTTGCCCGTCTGCAGCAGACATCAACCTTGGCGGATACCTGCGCCGGAATTATCCAGCCGGATGCCGGAGCCGTATATTTTCTGGGAAGAAACTGGTCGGAGTTGCCCCCTGACCAGGCCAATGCGCTGCGGGGGCGAATCGGTCGCGTATTCAGGACTGGAAACTGGATCAACCACTTGTCGCTCATGGAAAATATATTGCTTCCCCAGCAACACCATAGCCGCAGACCTGTCCGCCAACTTCGCGATGAAGCCGGGCAGCTGGCACAACAATTTGGCCTTCCCGGGATTCCGCTGGACCTGCCGGGTGATATCCCGGCGGCCGATTTGCAACGCGCAGCCTGTGTGCGGGCATTTCTGGGTCAGCCGGCACTGATTCTGCTAGAGGAGCCCACCGCCGGCATTTACCTTGAAGTCATATCGGCCCTGATGGATTCCATCAGAGAGGCGCGCGAGCGCGGCGCCGCCGTCATCTGGCTGACCCAGAAAAACCTCATTTGGAATGATCAAACCCTGCCGGTAACCCAACGATACCGACTGGTCGCCGGAAAGCTGATGGAGGTGAGAATGTGAAAGAGACCCTGAGGCAACCGAAGTTCCGGTATACGAATGAAACGGTCGGGCTGTTTGTATTGATGGCGCTGCTGATTTTTGTGGCCGGCATAATTTATTCGGGTCAGGTTCGAAAGTGGTTTAATCCCGGGGAGACGCTCAAGGTGGTCTTGCCGGCTGACGGCCTTTTCGGGCTGGCGGAAGGATCGACAGTTGAAATTCTGGGAACCAAAGCAGGGCAGGTCCGCGATATCGTCATAAATCCCAACCAGGATATACATGCGAACGTACGAATCGATAGCGACATGGCGGTATTTGTTCGCAGCGATTCAAAGGCGACGATACGCAAGACATTCGGCATTGCCGGTGATGCCTACCTTGAAATTACCCGGGGCACCGGAAAGCCGCTTGATTGGGAATATGCCGTCTTAACCGTTGAGTCCGATCGCAAGACCTCCGACACACTTTCTGAAGTGATCGACGAGCTGCGGGCCAAAGTTCTACCGGTCATCGATGATGCCCATAAAGCCATCCGTATGCTTACCACCGTGGCCAGGGATTTGCAGGATCCCGACAAAGGGGTGCAGCAGTTGCTGGCAAATCTGAATTCCATTGCCGATAAGATCGACAGCGGGGAGGGGACTCTCGGGCGCTTGCTTACCGACGATAAGCTCTTAAGGGATCTGGAAGGCCTGACTGCCCGGATGGGCCCAATTGTAGATGACCTGAAAACAGCCATACAGAATGTTTCGGAGTTCTCCGATCAATTCAATATCGAAACCGGCGATATTCCGGACATTATCCGCCGGCTCAAAGAAACCATGGCATCTATGGAAATGGTGATGGCGGATATTCGACGGACGACACCGCAACTGCCTAAGATTGTAAAAAATGTTGGCGATACCACCGACGCGGTTCCGACACTGGTTCTGCAGGCACAGCAGGTGATGGCCGAACTGGAGCGTTTGATTCAGCAACTTCAGTCTCACTGGTTGCTGGGAGGCGGTTCCAGCCAGGCGTCACAGACAGCCACGCGAATATCACCGCTGGAGGTGAGCCCATGATCCGTCATCGTCACCAATTTTGTTCGGGCTGGCTCATCGGCTTGCTGATGGCAGTTGCTATGTTGGCCGTGGGCGGCTGCGGGTCGGCCCCACCAAAGCAAGCGGGCCCGGCGATAGATCAAGACCTGGAGCGTTTTAATCGGGCCGCGCGACTGGCCTTTGACAGGGGCCGACACCAGCAGGCCGCAGATTTTTACCGCCAGGCGCTGGATCGTGCCTATGTCCGTGATGATATCCAGGCAATCCTTGATGCGCAATACAATCTGGCATTTTGCTTGATGAATTTACAATCCTATGAAGCGGCGCTGGGTGTGGTCCGCAACGCCAAGACCGAAATGGCGCGGGCGGGTCGTGGCCACTCGGTCGATTTTCTTCTCCTGGAAGCCACCATCTTTTACCGCAGCGGAAATTCGGCTGAAGCCTGGAAAATTACGGATAAAATTCTGTCCACCCGTACTCAGGATGCCTCAGCGATTACAAGCAAAACCTATTTCCTGCGGGGGTTGATTGCCAGCAGACAGGGCGATATTGATCAGCTGCGCGCGGCGATCGCCGCCCTTGGACAACCGGAGGATCTCCGGCTGCGCGCCGATCGCCGGGAACTGGTGGGACTTCTGGCAATGACAGAACACAACTGGGATGCTGCCATTGAAGCGTTTGACGGGGCAACGGAACTGCGCCGGGAAGCGCTTGACTATCGCGCAATGGTGAGAATTCTGGCTTTGGCGGGCAAAGCCTGCGAAGAAGCAGGACGTGCAAAGGCAGCTTCGATCCGTTACCTCAGGGCCGGGCGCAGCGCTGTGCTGCAGGGGCTCTTCGATGACGCCCGCAAATGGCTGAATCGGGCCGAGCAAATTGCCGCCACCGCCGGTGAAGCGCAAATTGCCCGGGAGGCCCGTATCTATCTGGGGCAGATGGCAGCGTTAACCGCAGCCCCACCGTAAACTTTTGCCATATCATGTTTAACGGCTTTTATAGGCCTTAAGCCTTTGACCAATGGCATTGGCGCTATGGAATTAACGTACAGTATGGAGTAGCTGGTCTTGTCTTGCCATTATAATAGGAACCGGCTATTGATCCAATTCATCGGCCAGCTCTAATATCCCTTCAAAATCAAAATCTTCGGCCATTTGAATGAAGCGATTGCCGATGGGGACGAAAGCCTCGGATTTGGAATTGAAATCTGCAGCAATCGCTTTAATGCGGGTAACGTCTCCCACTTCGACAGCTTCACGGATGCCATCTGTGGCCTGACGGGCCAGTTCTGGCGGTATTTCTGGCAACATTTCGGAAGAAGTTCTGGCGGGCTCTTGCGGGGCCGGGGAGCCCAGCGTCGCGACGGAGGCGAGCGCCGTTTGGAGCGCGTTTTCCAGTTCAACGAAAGTCCGGTTCAGCTTCTGTCGGGTTAATCCTTTTTTAGGGCCGCCTTTGACCAGCTTTTCCATTTCTATGGCAGCCGTCTGAAGATCTATGGCCGAAAGGTTGCCGGCCAGCCCTTTGAGATTGTGAATCAGGCTGTGGGCTTGCTCAAAATTTTTGGTGTCCAGCGCCTGGCGGATTTCGTTGGCCGCGCCGATATATTTGGCACCGAAGTCGAGCAGCAGTTTACGGTATAGCTGTTCGTTCCACTGCAGGCGTTTGAGGCCGTCCGCCAGGTCGAATCCCGGCAGAGATTTGGGTAGTTCCGCCATCTCCGGAATCGATTCCGTAGGTACTTCTGCCGGCCCGGAAGCTTTCGGCTTTCCGGCGCGGCCATGGTTTTTAAGCGGCTGGATCCATTTTTGGAGTGTGCCGAACAGCTGGTCGGGATCAATAGGCTTGGTAACGTGGTCGCTCATGCCGGCGGCGGTGCTTTTTTCGGCATCGCCGGCCATGGCATGGGCGGTCATGGCAATGATCGGAATGTTTCGGATTTCGGATTTCAGATTTCGGATTTCCCGCGTAGCGGTGTACCCGTCCATAACCGGCATCTGCACATCCATGAGCACCGCATCATATTCATTTTTCTCGATGGCATCGATGGCTTCCTGCCCGTTGCCGGCCAGACTGACCGCCAGCCCGGCGCCCTCAAGAATTTCTCTGGCCACCTGCTGGTTGATTTCATTGTCTTCTACCAGCAGTATATGGGCGCCCTGGATTAGCTTTAACACCTCGGCTTCTTTTTGATCCCTGCGGCCAAGCCTTGATTCCTCGGGTGTGGCTTCGCCAAATGCCTGCATGCAGGCGTCAAAAAGCACCGAAGGGCTGACCGGCTTGAGCAGAAAGCCGTCCAGCCCCACCTTCTCGGCCTGCTGCATCACTTCTTCGCGGGCGTAGGCCGTGACCAGGATAATGGCCGGGATCTTAATCAAGCCGGTATGGCTTTTGATACGCCGGGAGGCCTCGATGCCGTCCATTCCGGGCATCTTCCAGTCCATGACCACCAGCTCAAAGGGCTGATCCTTTTCCGCATTCTCCAGCTCGGTGATTCCTTCCCGTCCGGATGCGGCCACGGCGACCTTGAAGGTAAAAGATTCGAGAATGTCTTTTAAAATCTCTCTGGAAGTGACGTTGTCGTCCACCACCAGCGCTTTTATGCCCCGCAAATCCCATGAAGGTGCAAAGCGCTTTTTGGCGCGTTCTCTGCCCAGACCAAAGCGGGTGGTAAAGCTGAAAGTGGTTCCCTGACCGTATTCGCTCTCCACCCAGATTTCTCCGCCCATCATGTTGACCAGTTTTTTACTGATCGCCAGTCCCAGTCCGGTGCCGCCGTATTTGCGGGTGGTGGAGGTGTCGGCCTGGGTAAATGACTGAAACAGTTTAGCGACCTGTTCCTCGGTTAGCCCGATTCCGGTATCCCTAACCGAAAATTTTAACGTAACCCGGTCCTCATTTTGTTCGATCAGCTCGGTGGATACCACAATTTCACCGCTATCGGTGAATTTGACCGCATTGTTGGCCAGATTGATCAGCACCTGTCCCAGTCTTAAAGGGTCGCCCACCAGAAAGTGGGGCACCTCCCAATTGGTATGGAACAGCACCTCGAGATCTTCCTTTTCCTGGGCTTTGACCGTGACCAGGTTGGCCAGGTTGTCCATGACATCTTGCAGGTTGAAGTCTACAGACTCGATGTCCATTTTGCCGGCTTCAATTTTGGAAAAATCCAAAATGTCGTTGATGATGCCCAAAAGCGCGTTGGCCGAAGTCTGGATTTTTTTGAGATAGTCGCGCTGCTTGGGGGACAGATCCGTTTTTAGCGCCAGGTGCGCCATGCCGATGACCGCATTCATGGGTGTGCGGATTTCATGGCTCATGTTGGCCAAAAAATCACCCTTGGCCTTGTTGGCATCGTCGGAGGCCTGTTTGGCCACTATGAGCTCTTCTTCCATCTGTTTGCGTTCGGTGATATCCTGTTTTACCGCCACGAAATGGGTAATTTCGCCCTCACTATTTTTGATGGGTGAAATGGAGGCACTTTCCCAGTATTCCTCACCGCTTTTCTTTTTGTTCACAAAGTCGCCCCGCCAGGTTCTACCGGAAAGAATGGTATCCCAGAGCTTTTTATAGAATGATTCCGGAAGATTGCCGGATTTTAAGATTCTGGGATTGTTTCCAATGGCCTCTTCAAAGGTATAACCGGTGACTTTGCAAAAAGTGGGGTTTACATATTCAATGGTACCGTCTTTGGCGGTAATCACCACCGAAGCCGGGCTGTTCTCGGTTGCGCGGGACAACTTGCGGGCCTGCTCTTGCGCGAGTCTGCCTTCGGTAATATCAACGATGGAACCGGCCATGCGGTATGCTTGACCGTTTTCATGCCAGAGGGCCTGCCCCATTGTGCGATACCAGCGGTACTCACCGGACTTACATCGCAGCCGGATCACTTCGTTGAAAGGGGTGCGATGGTCCAGATGGTCTTGTAATTTGGCGACAATAGCATCGCGGTCATCGGGATGCAGGCTCTCCTCCCAGCCGGGAAACGCTTCTTGGCTTTCATCACCGGAATAGCCCAATAATTCTTTGAAGCGCTCCGAATACCAGGTTTTGCCGGTCTGCGGCTCGAAATCCCAGAGGCCGCCGCCGGCGGCTTTTACTGCCAGCGAGAATCTTTCTTCACTTTCCGACAGCTCGGCGGTCCTTTCCTCAACGCGGATTTCGAGTTCATCATGGGATTTTTGCAAGGCACGGCTGGCGCGTTCTTCGATTACCACCGCAAAAGCCAGTGAGCCCAGGGCCAGCAAAACCGTAATGCCCAGCAGGGTCAGGATCACCGTGCGTGTCGTATAATAGGGTCCGAGGGCATCGGCTTCATCGATTTCGGTGGCCAGCCCGATTCCCAGTGTGTCATCCCATAACCAGGCGCCATATACCGGCACCCCCCGGTAATCCCGGTATCCAGCCACATTCAAACCGGCCTTTCCCTGTGAGGCTTGCTGAGCCATGAGGGTCAGCGGCTGCTGATATCTGGGAGCCGCCGGCGTAAAGCCTCTGGTCATATCTCCGCCGGGATCCCGGACGCTGACGGATAAAATACTCTTCTCACCCGCCTGGATCACTCCGATATTGCGCAGGTCTTCATTAAAACGGCTTTCGGAAAGCAGCTTGCCATATCGGCCAAATGCATAGGTTTCTCCGCTTTTGCCGATCCGCCCCAGCTGGGCCAGCCGGCTAAAATCTCTGTAAGGATCGAACCGTTGCGTGACAACGGCAATCACACGGCCCTGTTTGTTTTTGATGGGTGCAGCAAAAAACATGGTCGCCGAGGTACCGGATTTGCCCTTAGAAGACGGGCTCAAAGGCGCATCGGACCATATGGGCGGCACCATGACGGCCTCGCCCCGAAATGCTCTGTTGAGAAGATCCAGGGCCTGGTTGGCAATCAAATTTTTAGCCGCGATGTTCTCATCACGCATGGATGCAATGTTGATGAAATCCGGGGAGATAAGGAAAAATCCGATTTGACCATACTGGTTTTTCCAGTGCCGAAAAAAAGCACGCAATTCCTGTAACGCCTTACTTTCCATCAATGCGGCTTTATGGCGGGGTACACTCAGCTGGCGTTCGGTCAAAGAAAGCAATTGTGAATCTTCAGCAAGCTGAGTCAGGTGAAATTTGTTTGACTGAACCCACATATTCAATGATTCCTGAGTCGTCTGGAGAACGATCTGCAGGGCATCCCCCACATCGGCCTGAATTTTATCCTTGACCCTGTCAAGCGCAAACCAGGCCAGGACGACCACCAACACAATGAAACAACCGGCTAAAATCATTAAAATGCTTAACTTTTGGGTCGATCCGTGTTCAGAGGACAGCGGACTGCGCCTGATACGCTTTAAGCGCCAGAGCAAAAATCCCACCAGACCGGCCACTGCTATAATGACCGCGCTGATAATTAACGAAATGAGATACATTAAACCTTCTCCATTTATTTATTTTTGTGTTCGCATTTTTGTTCCGGGTATCACAATATGGGTTTTGAAACAATATTCTTAAAAAAAACTGGTAGATAGGCAACCGGTTAACGCTGAGCCGAAAAACGTGTATTGGCAAGAAGATAAAGATGACTTTGTGTTAATCAAGCTTTGAAAAAATTTTAAATGTTGCATTGATGCGTGCCGGTCGATTATACGTTTTAGCACCCTGGAAACGAGCCGTTCTTTGAGGTCAACCAAAATGAACAAAGAAGCAATTAATAAATGGGTATTGTTATTGTTGGTGTTTTTTATCTCGGCGCTCTTTCTGTCGATGATAAGTCAGTTTCTGATGGCCATTTTTTTGGCCGGGATTTTCTCGGCCCTGGCCTATCCGTTGTACCGCCGTTTTGAAAAGTGGTTCAAAGGCCGTCGCAGCCTGGCCTCCATTGCCACCCTGCTCCTGATTGTCTTTGTTGTGGTGTTACCGTTGGGCGGGTTGCTGGGGATCGTCGCCGCTCAGGCAATTAAGGTCGGCGAAACCGTCAAGCCCTGGGTGGAAGAGCAGCTGGCGGAACCGGATGCCATCACCAGTGCGCTCAAGTCCCTGCCATTTTATGATCGGGTTGAACCGCATCGCAATCTCATTTTAAAGAAAGCCGGAGAAATGGTGGGCGTGATCATCGGACCGATCATCGCGGCCCTGTTTGTGACGGTGTGGGATATTTACGGTCTGGCATTTAAAGGCGTTCTGCCCGCAGTGGCTGCTTCCGGGTCGGGCGGCGACTCAAAGAATTCAAGCGCTGAAATACTTCCAAATGATGCCGATTCTGAAAAGGAACCGCCGCCGGAATAATTGCTCCGGGTCGCTGGCGGCTGGTTACTGGCTTCTGGTCCGGGAGTTTAGTGGATTGGTTAATTGGTCAAATGGGTAAATCGTTAATTGGTGATAGGATTTAAACCATTGGACGATTTGACAACGCAACTATTTGACCATTTAATTAAATCTTAAATTCTTCGACGAATTGAAGATTCAACCAATCTACGATTTAACGATATGCGCTGACCTTTAGACATAGGCCGTGGTGGTAATCTCCACGCGGGTGCCGAAAGGGAGGCTGCCCGCCTGAATGCACGTTCGGGCCGGGCGGTTTTCCTTGAAATATTTTTTATAGACTTCGTTAAAGCGGGCGTACTCGGCGATGTCGAGCAGATAAACCGTCACCGTCAGTGCCTTATCCAGGGATGAACCGGCTTCTTCCAGAATGATGCGCAGGTTTTCCAGCGCCAGTTCGGCTTCTTCTTCCACGGTTCCCAGCTTAATTTCATTGGTCTGCGGATCGACCGCTCCCAGTCCGGATACATAAATAATGCCGTTGTGGATGATGGCCTGGGAATACGGTGCGCCCGTCACCGCCGCCTTATCGGTTTGAAATACTTTTTTCTTTTCCATGATGACCTCCACGTGCTTTAAGATTTGATGTCGCTTATCAACGAAGATTTTGAGTTCACCGCTTGGGGGCTTTGGAATTATAATCCCAGGTAGGTTTTGCGAATATGGGGATTTTCCAGAAGTTCCGGGCCTTTGCCATCGAGGACGATTTTACCGTTTTCGAGTACATAGCCGCGATCGGAAATCTTGAGCGAGTTATACACATTCTGTTCGATCAGAAGAATCGACGTGCCCTGTTGATTGATTTTTTCAATGATTTCGAAAATCGTGCTGACCAGCAGCGGGGCCAGTCCCAAAGAGGGCTCGTCCAGCATAATCAGCTGGGGCAGCGACATGAGTCCTCTTCCCATTGCCAGCATCTGCTGTTCGCCGCCGCTGAGGGTTCCGGCTTTTTGCGCGCGCCTTTCTTTTAACCGCGGAAAGTATGTAAAGACCTGCTCCAGAGTATCCGCTTTTACTTTTTTCGTCTCAGGAAACTGGGCCCCCATTTCCAGATTTTCCAGGACGGTCATGTTCGGAAAAATCTGACGACCCTCGGGAACATGGCTGATTCCATGTTCGACGACGCGGAATGTCGGCGCCTGGGAAATCTCTTTGTCATTGAAGACAATTTTTCCGTTTTGCGGCCTCAGGATTCCGGAGATACTCCTTAAAAGGGTCGATTTGCCGGCGCCATTCGATCCGATTACCGAAACAACTTCGCCGGGGTTGACTTCAATGCTGGCCTTCCTCAGCGCCTGAAGATCCCCGTAAAAAACATCGATTTCATTGATCCTGAGCAATTAAAAACTCCTTCCCTAAATAGGCTTCGATAACTTCTTTGTCGCTAACAACTTCATCAGGGGTGCCCTCGGCGATTTTGACGCCGTAATTAATGACGATTACGCGCTGGGATAGGGCCATGATTCCCTGCATGACATGTTCGATCAAAAGAATACTGATTCCCCGCCGGTTTACCTCCTGGATGAGTTTGATGAGTTCATCGACTTCAGTGGGATTGAGGCCGGCCATTACTTCATCCAGAAGCAAAACCTTTGGCTGAGTGGCCAGGGCTCTGGCCAATTCCAGCCTTTTCCTGAGCGGCAGCGGCAGCCCCTGGGCTTCTTTATTTGCCATTTCAGAAAGCCCGACAAATTCGATGATTTCCATGGAGGCTTTCTTCGCTCTTGCCGTCGAATTTTCCTTACTGAGAGCACCGACCATCACATTGTCAAGCACCGAAATGGTTAAAAACGGCTTAACGATTTGAAAGGTTCGGGCCATTCCCAGGTGGCAGATCTGGTGGGGCTGGAGGCCGCTCAGCGATTTGCCTTCAAATAGGATTTCCCCCTCATCCGGACGCAGAAAGCCACTGAGGCAGTTAAACACGGTAGTCTTGCCGGCGCCGTTGGGGCCGATCAGACCGAGGATTTCTTTTTCATCCAATTCAAATGACAGGCTTTCAACGGCCATCAGCCCGCCGAAGCTTTTGGTTAGTTGATCTGCTGATAAAATCGTCACGGCTTTTCTCTTTTGGGGCTCAGAATCGGCCTCAACATTCGTTTCACATAAACGATGATTCCTTTCGGCATAAAAAGAACCACCAGAATGGCCAGGATAGCGTACAAAATCAGATGCAGGCCTTCAAGACCCCCTCTGGCGAAATACGCTCTTGAAATTTCGGATAACGGCGTAAGGATGAATGATCCGATAATCGGACCGAATAAGGTGCCAAGCCCACCGACAATGGGTCTGAGGATCAGCTCGATGCTGAGCGAGATACCGAATAACGTATTGGGGTGCAGATAAAAAATATAGTTGGCATAAAATGCGCCTGCCAGAGATGTCATAAAGGCGCTGATGGCGATCGCAAGCATGTTGTACTTGAAGGTGTTAACGCCCAGCGCCTGCGCGGCTTCTTCATCTTCCCGGATGGCGACGATGAATCGGCCCAATTTGGAGACCTCAATCAACCGGACGGCAGCCAGTGAGGCCAGCATGAAGCCGAGGGAAATATAGTAGTATGGGATATTGCCCCTGAACTGGAAATTCCAGAAAGACGGATTAAAATCCAGGAAAATGCCCTCAAAAGATCCAAGCGCTTCAACGTGGGATACGACCAGGCGGGTGATTTCGGCGAAGGCGATGGTCATGATGACAAAATAAACCCCCCTGATACCGAAACGAAATCCTAAAAACCCAAGAAAAAGCGCGATAATGACGGCAATGATTCCGCCCATCAGCATGCCGAACCAGGGGCTCAGACCGAAGGCCTGCGCCAGAAAGGTTGAGGTATAGGCGCCGATTCCGATGTAAAGGGCATGGCCCAGAGAGATGTGTCCGGTGTATCCGGTCAGCACATTCCAGGACTGGCCGACATAGGCCCAGAAAAAGATCATCACAAAGATCCCCAGGGTATAGTTGTCCAGAAAAAGGGGGAGTACCGCCAGAATTAGGAAAACAGCGACAAGCAGCAGGTAGACGCGTTTCATGATTTTCCCCCGAATATCCCCTGCGGGCGAAAAAGCATAATGATGATTAAAATACTGAAGCTGACCACATGTTTAAGGGTTGCCGGCAGGAACAGGGTTGAAGCCGATTCGGCCACACCCAGAATAACACCTCCCACAAGCGCCCCGAGAAGATTGCCCATTCCACCCAGGATGACCACAATAAACGCAATTAAGGTAAAGTCATGTCCCATGTAAGGTGAAATCGGCATGATCGGCAGGAGCAAAACGCCTGCCGCGGCGGTCGTGGCAGCGCCGATTGCGAAAGATACGTTATAAATCCGGTTGACATTGATTCCCACCAGGATGGCGCCGGTACGGTTGTCGGAAGCGGCCCGGATGCACTTTCCAATATCGGTTTTTTTCAGAAAGACAAATATCAGGGCGGTAATGCAAATCGCCAGCACAAAAGCAATCAGGCGGGAAACATCGATCATGACGGGCCCGATCCACAGGGCTGCGAGGCTCAGGGCCGTCTGCGGGCTGCGGTGATCCGGTCCCCACAGCAAAAGGGCCAGATTTTCAAGAATCAGGCCCATCGAAACCAGGGGCAGCACCTGCATGGCTTCAGGGTAATCAAGGATACGATTGACCACCGTCGATTGAATCAGATACCCGAGCACAAAGATGACCGCGGCGACAATTACCAGGGAAAGATAGGGGTCGATACCCAGCAGCACGAAAATCCAGTAGGACACATACATGGCCATGACCATCATCTGGCCGTGGGCGAAATTAATAATGCCCATGACGCCAAAAATCAGGGAGAGACCCATGGCGATCAAGCCATAGATCCCTCCCAATAAAAGTCCCTGGATAATTAACTGGAGCGCAAGGTTTGAATCCATTCCGATTAGCGCTCCCACAGCTGTGGCCACGGGAAGACAATCTGACCGGATTCGGCAAATTCTTTGGGTGCAACCACCTTGACGCGTTTAAAGAGGTCCTGATCGGGTTGCACTTGAATCAGGGCGGTTAAGGCGCCCGTGTTGTCACCTTTTTCATCAAAGCGCACGGGACCGCCTACCACCGGGTGGTCTTTAAAATCAGTCTTGCGAGCAGCGGCGATAATCTTGTCCGGATCGGTCGATGCGGCCCGCTCCAGGATGTCGGCAATCACCAGCACGCCGGTGTAGGCATAGGCGCTGTTGGTGTCCAGATATTTGTCATGGGCTTTTCGAAAGGCCGCATTGGCCTGCTGGTAAACCGGGCTTGTGGGATTAATCCAGGGCACGTTGACCATGATGTAGTCGATCAGCCTGCCCAGATCCTGAATGACACCCGGTTCATAATAACCCGGGGAGCCGGGGCCGTAAATGCCCATTAACTCGACCCGCTGTTTATACAATTCCCGACTCAAGATGATGCTGTCACCGGGACGGGAGACCGGGAAGAGAATATCGGGTTTGGCGGCCTTAATTCGCGCCACCTCGGCCGAAAGATCCTGGATACCCAGGGGATACTGAATTCTTTCAACAATTTTGATGGGCAGGCCGGATTTTTCCATAAACTTGATAAACCCGCCGGACATGCCCTTGCCGAACGGATCGGCCGTGTTGGTCACCACCGCGCGTTTGGGCATCACGCCTTTTAAGCGGGTGACGTGTTTAAGGTATTTGACGGCCCCGTTGAGCAAGCCCGTGACGGTAATAAACACGCGAAAGGTATATTTTTTGCCTTTGCCGGTAATCTTATCCAGGGCGGCCACATCCATGATAAAGGGTACCTGTCGCTGCTCGCACAGGGTGGAAATGGCCATGGCCACACCGCTTTGGAACGGGCCGGTCATAACAACGGCACCATCCTTGATCAGGCGATCGGCTTCCGAGCGTCCCACTTCGGGCTTGCTTTCACTGTCGCCCAGGAGAAGTTCGAGCTTGGCGCCGCCCATGGACTTAATACCGCCTTTTGAGTTAATGTAATCGGCCGCCAGCTGGTTTCCCCGGCGTTGACCCACGCCAATGACGGCCAGCGGCCCGGTTGCCGGCTGCACGGACCCGATTTTAATCGTCTGGGGTGCTGCGCGTAGCAGCTTAGGGACACCAAAGCTCGCAGTCGCAACACCCAGTCCGATCACCCCCGTTGTTTTGATGAACGTTCGACGATTAATGCCATTATTTTTCTTTTTCTCCATACGACGTCCCTCCTTTGCAAGATTTAGTGGCCAGATAGCTCAGAAGCAGTAGCATTTGTTGTGGTGATCAACCATTGTTTGATCTTGAATGTTAATTGGGGATAATAATGAAAAGATTGGTGCTGAAGCCGGTTCATTTTTTATTTTGATATTCTTTCCTATATAGGTTACAGACTGAAGTCAAGACATAATCAGATTATAGAAAGCCCGTGAACCTGTATTGCGGCCCACTGTCGACAAGGAGCTTGCTTGAAATTTAATTCACTCAATTCAACCCATGTCAAAGATCTGCAGTCCATGGTTGCCGCGGATCGATTTTCAACCGGTGCGTCGGTTCTGGAGTTGCATGCCAAAGATCAATCCCAGCACCCGCCCAGCCGGCCCGAAGCGGTTATCTGGCCGGTGAATGCAGCGGAGGTGTCTGAAATTCTAAAATATGCCAATGACCACCTTATTGCGGTTACCGGCTGGGGGTCCGGGTCGAGCCTGGAAGGCAACCCGATTCCCGTCCGGAAGGGTATCGTGCTTGATTTTTCACGGATGAACCGCATATTGAATATTCGCACTGAAGATTTTCAGGCCGATGTAGAGCCGGGGTTGATTTACCAGGATCTCAATGAAAAACTGCGACACACCGGCCTGTTTTTTCCGCCGGATCCCGGTGCCCAGGCCACCATCGGCGGGATGATTGCCAACAACGCCAGCGGAACCCGCACGGTGTATTACGGTTCCACCAAGGATTATGTACTGCGGCTGGAAGTGGTTCTGACCAGCGGCGAAATCATCGAGTTGGGTACCCGGGCTGCCAAAACGTCATCGGGCTACGACCTGATTCATTTGATTGTGGGATCCGAAGGCACCCTGGGGATCGTGGTTGGGGCCACCCTGCGGCTGGTTGGTTTTCCGGCCGAATATTCCGCTGCCATTGCCACATTTCCAACGGTGGAAGCAGCCAGCCAGACGGTCTTTGAAATTATCCGATCCGGACTCAACCCGGCCGCTCTGGAACTCATCGGCCCGGAATGCGTTGCACTTATGAATAAAGAAGCGCAACTGGGCCTGAATGTCTCGCCCACCCTGTTTATCGAATTTCACAGTTCCACCATCGGCCAATTGGAAGCGGTCCTGGAGTTGGCCCGGGAAGTCTGTGCGGAGAAAGGGTGTACGGCATTCAGAACCGGTCTGGGCAAAGCGGAACGGGATCACATATTTAAGGCTCGACATGCATTGGGCGAAATGATTATTCGCAATCACCCTGACTGCGGTATATTGTCCATGGATGTCGCCGTACCGAATGCCGCTTATCCGCAGATCATCGCCACCATCGGTGATGAAATGGCCGCGGCGAAACTGTCGGCATACACCTTCAGCCATGCCGGCGACGGCAATGTGCATGTGGTTATCCCCGGTAAAAAGGGGGACAAAAAAGAATGGGATCGGATCGATCAGGTCGTTAAGCGCGTGGTGTCCAGGGCCCTTGACCTGGGCGGTACCGCCACCGGAGAGCACGGCGTGGGCCTGGGTAAGAGAAAGTACATGCCGGCCGAACACGGTAAAAGTCTGGAGTGGATGAAGCGGGTTAAAGCTTTATTTGATCCCAATGGTATCCTCAATCCGGGGAAAATATTCCCCTGAAGAGGCCTTAAAGCGCTTTCGCTTTAACTTTTATTTGATTAAACCATAAGAGAGGATGCTGATGTTTCCGGATTTTAAAATGTCAGCGAAATACAGGCAGACGTACGCGGGTGTCGGTTTCGGCCTGACCCTGATCAGCGGGTGTCAAAATCATGAAAATCCGCCGGGATTTGATCAATACAAACGCAAGTTGCTGCGTAAGATGAGAAAGCGCGAAACCCTGGCCGAAATTACCGAACGCATCGGCACCTATGCCGATTTTTTTCAGAAATTCGGATTTGTGTGTCCATTAAGCAAGCATCTCAAGCGAACGGTTAACAGCGGTTTTCCGCGCTATGATCTGATCGTGGATGCGCACTTCATGGCCGAAATGTGTGCCGGTATTCTGGTGGCGGTGACGGATTACGATCGCTTCGACGGCAGCCTGATGCTGGACACCGCCGCTGAAGGCGAAGTCTGTGCGGGCATGGGCGGTCGTGAGTTTGTTACCAGAGAAGATGAGATTGTGCTGCGGGATGAAAAAGAAATTGTCTGCGTTTTATGTCAGGGCGCAGACGAGAAAACGCGCGCACATGAGGGTACAACCCAGGTCCTTTTTTACGCCTATGCCGTTCCCGGCATCGGCAGCCGGTTTTTAAAAGATGGGCTGACGGTGGCGGCCGAAACCATGGCCGAATTCGGCGGGGGCAGGATTGAAGGCCTAAAGGTATTCGAAATGGAATAATGGAATGCCGGTCGACTATTCTTTCAATTGATTTTGAAAATCCTCCAAAGCCTCCCGCAGCAGTTGGCGAATGAAGGTTTTTTTATCTCTGCGGGTAAGTTTCCGGTAGGCCGTATGGCCTGGATGAGATGCTGACAGTTCCGGCGGTTTTTCCCGGCACTTTGTTTTCACCCGATCAAAATCTTGAACCATTTCTACCAAACTTTCGTTCTGACAGGGCAGTGTTTCGAGCCATTTGAGGCGGCGCATCATTTCAAAACGCAACTGGTCGGCCAGAAAAAGGTGGATTTCCACCACCCGCATCTGCTGTTCACTGGCCAGATAGTTGAACTTGGCGGCAGGCCCAAAATCCAGAATCCCCATTATGAGCTCATAGTAAGCAAGCGATCTGTCTTCTCCGGGCTGGGCCAGAAAATAAAGGGTCTTATCGGGCAGATCCGACGGGCAAATGGTTGCGTCGTAGTTTCCGCCAAAGCGTTTCTCCCAGGGGCCGAAAGCCCGCTGTTCAAGGGCCTTGGTGCGATAATCATGGAGGTCAACAACTTTTGTCATGGGGCGGGTCTATTTCTTTTTATTGAGAATCTGTTCGAAAATGTTCTGAACCCCTTTTTCAAGGGATTTTTGGAGCGCCTGTTCGGCCAGGCCTGCGGTGGCCTTTTGCATGCTGCTTTCGTCAATATCGGGTTCTGACGCGCTGCCGCGAATGGGAACATCAATCGTGACACCCTCAAGATAGCGGTAGGCTTTTTTCCCAACCAGCTTGCGGGTAATCGGCAATTTAGCCGTATAATCAAGGCTTTTGTCAAAACCCACCGAGCCGCGCAGCTCTATGGGATAGCCGTCGATCTCGAGCCGTATCGGCGATGTTTCGATCCGTCCGTTGCGGGCCACAAAATCAATATCGAGATCTCCGAAATTCATTTCATTGTCGCGGATGCCGACCAATTCCAGGAGTCCCGCGAGCAGGTTGGTGGAATTTACCCGAACCCCTTTTAAGCGCAAGGTTCCGGCAAATGCAGTTTTATCCCGATCCTTATTATCCAGGGGCCACTTAAAATGCTGCATATGCAGATCGACGTGCCCTCGAGCCTGGACCGCGCCCTGGAAAACCGGATGAATTTTGGACATCAATCCTTCGGCCATGGCATCGGTGATCTCAACATCTTTTAGAATGGTTGAATCCGGTGGCAGCGAAAGCATATACGGTTCTTTGCGCAGATCGATTTTGGGCTGTAGCTTCAACTGGCCGCCGTTGGCGGTTGCTGCCAATTCGGCGACGGCCGTTTCATTGGCAATTCGTAAGGGAACTTCGGTGGCCGCAATGCCCAGGCCGAAAGCGTCAATGGAATCTGCGCGAATGGCCCCGGTAAAGTCGGTCTGTTTGAGCGCATCCGTCCAGTGAGTTGCGCCGGAGACCATTTTAAGTTTAAAGGGATTGTCGCCTTTACCCGTTATGGTGATCTGGGGGCCTGCAATTTTCTGAAGGTAAGGTGACAGCATTTTAAGATCCAAATTGATGCTGCCGCTGGCATCCAGTTTTTTTGCATTACCGGCCTGATCCAGGTTTCCCGCGGCTGAAAGCGAAAAAGGGGTGGAGTTCAGCTGAATGTTTTCAATCGTAAGCACCTTACCGCCCGGACTGCGCTTTAAATCGGCCTTCAGCTTGACGTGATCCTCGGAGATCGGGGGCAGGGTTTCGGAGGTCAACGCAAAAGGAGAAAGATCGGCATCGATCTTTAAAAACTGAGCCTCTGGAGATGAGAAATCCATATCAAGATCAAAGGTCCCTTTTCCGGAAATCCGGGTTTTTTGCGGCAGCTGAATAAAATCCCCATAGGCGGTGGTCAGCTTGGCCAGGTCCAGATTTGCACCGGCCCGGGTTTTCATCTCCTTTTGCAAGTTTGACCAGTCGTTAACCGCCAGTTCGGGGACGGTAATATCTCCGGGGCTGCCCCGAATCTCAATCGGTGCGAGAAATAACGATTTTGTATTGAAATTGACTTTGCCTTTTGTCTCGATGGTTAAACGCTCTTCCTTAAGGGTTCTGGGGCCGCTGTGAAAACGAAAATTTTGGGCTTCCAGCCGTGTACTTTTCAATACCAGGGTCTGGCGATCCAGCGACCCGCTGATTTGAAAATGGGCGTTTCCCGCCAGCCGGGTATTCAGCGAAAGTTTGTTTAAATTTTGCAACAGCGCCGTAATCTGCTTTAAATCAAAGCGACCGTCGATCGACAGGTTGTCCGCGTCGGGTATTTTCCCGGCCGGTCTTAGTTTAAGGCGTGTGGCACTGAATTTCCCTGTGGCCATCGACGACTGAATGGTTAAATCGGGCTGGCCGAATTCAGTAGCGCTTAAATCCTCACCCTTTCTGATCGTTGTGGACAGATCGGCTTTGACATTTTGCCTGGGGAGAATGGGACGACCGTTTCGGCTTAAAGCCAGATTGCGGGTCTCTAAATTTAAGGCGGCGGTGCTGATACCCCCTGATGCTTCTTTAACCTGCAGTCTGGCGAACAGCTTGCCGGATCCGTTCCACGCTTTAATGTCGATAAATTTTTTTAATTCTCTCAGAGCCGCTGCAAGATCCGCTGAAAGCGTAAGCTGCATGTTGCCCAGGTCTCCCTGGCCGTCTGCATTTAAAAAAGATGAGCGCAGCGATAGGTTGTCGAGCCGAATTGCCTGTAAGCGCTTTTCTCCGCGGGCGGATACCGATACCGGTTGATTCCAGGACAGCTTTTTGCCTTTACTGACGCCGCTGAGTTGATCGATTCGAGCGGTGCTGTCAAAGGCCGTAACCCCATCTGCCGATGTGACATCGGCAGACAATACGATCTTGCCCCGCGACAGTTTGGTATCCTCACGAAGTTTCAAGGTCTGCGGCAATTGGGTGAGGATCTCAGCCAGGTTGATATCGGCCGTGCCGTTTAAACGCTTTTGCCCCTGATCGGAAAAGCTGCCGGATGCCGATCCGTTTGCCAGCGAGGACTGAAGCCGCAATTGTTTTAAAGACATTGTGCCACCGGTGATGGCACCGTCCAGTTGTATATGGATTTTGTTTACCACAGGCCGATCCATCCCCAGGGGCCCTCCCCACAGCTGAAGCCTGTTCAGTGATGCCTGACCCTTTATATCCAGCTTTTCAGAAGCGCTTCCCTTTACTGTCAGATCGGTGTTTAGCCGCCCTTTACCTGCGGGATAATCACCCCGGGAGGCCAGGATGGCCAATACATCTTCAAGTTCCCAGTTGGTGATTTCCAGTTTGGCGTCCGATTGAATCGCATTCAGATTAAGGGGGTCATCGGGAGAAAGGATCAACTTGCCGTCGCCAAAAAAACGTCCAACGTTGTCCCCCGATATCAGCGAGACACTGTAACCAATGGGTTTTTCGATGTCCGATATATGCAGGAAAAGATCCAGGTCTTTAACCACAATTTTTTCACTGCGATCCGGTTTGGCCATACGGATGGAGCCATCGGTAATTTTGAGGATGCCGGCAAAGGCCCGGAACCCGCCTTTGGTGGAGGGCTTGTCTGGTTTCGGGGTTTGCGGTGACTTTTTATCTGAAAGATAAAACAACACATCCGGCTTAAGGATTTCGATCGCCCCCAGGTTGCTGGGGTCGGCGATCAGATGGACCAGTCCCCGGTATCCTTTAAGCGTGTCAACTTCGATCAGAAGATTTTCCTGGCGGTGGTCGTAGGTGATGCCTTTGGCTTCGATGCCGCTAAACCATTTGAACTTCCAGTGCGATACCTGTAATTGCCCCGGAAGATGCTGATTGACCGCTTGCAGTATGCGCGGCTTGAGTATGTCACTGGATAATATGGCGGGCAAAAACACCAGTGCGGTAAAGATCACCAAGAAGAGCGCAAGCAACGTTCCAATTAGAATCGTCTTTGTTTTCATTTTTTATCCCCATACCTAAGATAGTGCTAAAACCAGAATTATGCAAAGGAACAAAGAAATACAAATGAATTACTGGAAAAGTTAAAATCCGGACATATATTTGTTTTCAGGTCCGAACTTAAAACGCAATGTATGTATGCTGGCCACCCCAAAAAGCTTTATCTTGTCCTTAAATAAAAGGGGGCCGCATGGAAATTGTAACCAACCATTTGGATATGATCGTTCCTTACCGTTTTGAGAGAAAATAAAGATGACATTATTCTTTCTTATATTTTTTATCATTTCCGCCCTGTTGGCGGCCTACATCAGCTGGCGGCTTTTCAGCAACACGGCTGTCAGACGCATTTGGAAAGTCGCATTCGCCTTGGGAATTGTTGCCACCCTATTTTTACCGGTCATCATGATTATTCTGCGTCGGACAGGCGTTGATAATCGCTTCATCGATGTTCTGGTCTGGTCTGGATATCTGGGGGTTGGATTTTTAAGCTTTGTATTTACCTACCTGGTTTTAAGAGATGTGCTGTGGTTGCCCGCTGCGGCTTTTAACAAGATTAAAACCCGGGTGTCAAAATCTACCCAGAAAAAAGCTATGTCCAACCCAATCGAAAACCCTTCCCGTAGAGGATTTCTGGTTAAATCGATGAATTATGGGATTGTGGCAACTGCGGCCCTATCGACAGGCTATGGCATTGCCGAAGCAAAGCAAACACCGGCAGTCAAAGAGGTGCCGTCCCCGATAAAAGGTCTTCCGGCAAATTTTGAAGGTTTCAGGATTGTTCAGATAACAGATGTGCATATTAGCCCCACATTTCGTCGTTCCGCTGTGGAAGAAATCGTTGCGGTCGTCAACACCTTAAATGCCGATATTGTGGCTTTGACCGGCGATCTGGTGGACGGCACCGTCGATCAGCTGGCTGATGATGTTGCTCCACTAGGAAAGATCAAGTCCGCCAAGGGCAATTATTTCGTTACCGGCAACCATGAATATTATTCGGGTGCGATCGAATGGATTGCGGAAGTCAAACGGCTTGGCTTTACGGTTTTAATAAATGAACACCGAATTATCACCAGCGGCAACAGTAAAATGCTGTTGGCCGGTGTTACCGATTATCGTGAGGGCCGTATGCTGCCAGGCCATCGATCCGATCCGCAAAAGGCCCTGAATGCCGCGCCGAAAACGGATCTCAAAATTCTTCTGGCCCACCAGCCCAAAAGCATTTTCGCTGCGGCCAGGGCCGGCTATGATCTGCAGATTTCCGGCCACACCCACGGCGGCCAGTTTTTTCCATGGAACATGGTGGTGGGATTCACCCAGCCTTATGTATCCGGTTTGCACAAGCACGCCGACACCCAAATCTATGTCAGCCGGGGCACCGGTTACTGGGGCCCGCCGGTGCGCGTCGGTTCTCCCTCTGAAATTACACTGATCAAATTGGTTTCTGGCTAGTATAGCTGAACATCTTTTACGATATGGCTCAAGCCGCGCAAGGAGGCCCTACGCAAATCAGTGGGCGGATAGCAACTTGAAAATAAGCGGCGCCGTGAGGACCACAAACACCACCCGGATGAAATGAAAGCAGACGACCAGCATGGGCTGAGCCTGGCTTTCTAACGCCAGCACGGATATTGTGCTCATTGCGCCGGGACTGGTGCCCAGGTAGGCCGTTCCGATATCAACAAGCCCGAGGCGGTTAAATACGATTGCCAGGACGACGCCGGCACCCACCAGGACGATACACGAAATCATCATCGGGATTGCAATTTTTTTCATCGCCTCCATGAGCGCCGGTTGAAACGAGGCCCCGACCCCGATGCCGATGAAGACTTGTATAACAAAGGTGAAGTTTTTCGGCATTTCCCAGTGTACTTTTGCAAATAGTTTAAAGCAGATGATGGTCAGCATCGCGCCGATAAGGGCACCGGCCGGTATTTTTAGTTTCGCACCCAGCAATCCCCCCAGCAGGCCGAGACCCAGGTACGCAAGCAACCCCAGGCTGGAACTCATATTCTTTCCTTTCTGATTTGATTGAGAATCATTTTCCGAGAACAAGGTATTAACGGCTATCCCTGTTGACGTATTTTTTCGGGTACCAGAACATAGCCTTCCATGAGACGTCGTGCCGTGCGGCCCAATAATGCCTCTTTGTAATTAAAATTTCCCCCGGACGCTTCAATAACCGCACCGACTTCAATGATTCCGCCGGGATGGCCAAGCCGCATGATTTCTTTTGTTCTTGCTTCCGGCGACATCAGCTCGTGAAGCACCGTGCCGGGAATTCTGGCGGCACCGGCTGTGGCCACCGCACCGCTGACGGCATAGGACATGTGCAGGGTCCCCATAGACATCATTCGGGCCAAAAAATCGACCTCGGCAACATCGATGGTTTTACCGCTCGAGATCTGGTAAGATTTGGGCTCACTGACCCACGCAATTTTAGGAACCGCCTGGCTGCGCCGGGTGGCTTCCTCCATGGATGGGGTGATGCCGATTTCAACAGCCACTGCGCACCGGATACGCTCTATATGGGCCTTAAGGGTTTCATCGGTGTCAATTCTTTCGATTTCGGTTCCTTCCAGACCAAGGACGGCAGCCTGGACCAGCACCACCGGATTGGCCGCGTCGATCACTGTCAATTCGATATTGCCTATTCCGGGAACATCCAGATTGTCTTTAACGTTTCCGGTGGGAAAAAGCTTTCCCGTTAGCGCACCGCCCGGATCGGAAAAGCGCAGGATGATCTTGCTGCCGCTGCCGGGGACGCCGGCGATTTCATAATCACCGGCTTCATCGAAGCGCCCGTCTTTGACCGGTACTTCGGCAACGATCAGTTTGTCGGTATTGATCTGATGGATTCGGACGCGGGTGATCGGTTCGATGGCCGCAATCAGGCCCTCATCCACCGCAAAGGGTCCGACGGCGGAAGAAATGTTGCCGCAGTTACCCTTGAAATCCACCAGCGGCCGGTCAATCGAAACCTGACCAAAGTTGTATACGACATCATAGTCGGGCGCAGCCGATGGACTGATAATGGCAACCTTGCTGGTGGTAGATACAGCCCCGCCGATGCCGTCTATCTGGCGCCGGTTCGGATCCGGGCTGCCGTAGGCCGCAAGAATCGCGGCATCTCGCACTTTAGGATCAGCGGGAAGGTGATTGGCATGGAAGAAAAGCCCTTTGCTGGTGCCGCCCCGCATTAAAACTGCCGGTATTCGATTTTGCATCTTCAGATCTCCCTGTTGAAATTCGTCAAGATTTTAGGATAGAAAAATATCGAATCCAAAGCGTGGCACAATTTTTAAAAATGATCAAACAAATTGAACATACAAAACTCGGTAAGCTTAAATCAATATCCTTTCTTTTTTTATTGCGGCATATCCTGATTACTGTTACATGAAGAAGCTGCTCTTGCCTATGGAAGCCTCCGAATCGCGCAAAATTCAGGTATACATTAAAATTATTCTGCTACAGCCGGTAAAGCGATGACTGACCTTGAACAAACAAAAACAGACGTCCTGGTCGTCGGTGGCGGCAATGCCGCGCTCTGTGCTGCCATGACCGCACGGAAAGCCGGTACCAGAGTCCTGCTGCTTGAAAGCGCTCCCATGGACTTTCGGGGCGGCAATAGCCGGCACACGCGCAACATCCGTTATGCCCATAATCGCGGCAACGATTGCCTGACCGGGCCCTATCGCGAAGATGAGTTCTGGGAGGATCTGCTCCAGGTGACCGGCGGAAAGACCAATACCCAACTTGCCCGCCTGACCATTCGTGAATCTGAGGATTTGGGCCAGTGGATGCGTGCCCATGGCTGTCATTTTCAACCGCCGCTGCGGGGCACACTGCATCTGGCAAGAACCAATGCCCATTTCCTCGGCGGGGGCAAGGCTTTGATGAATGCGTATTACGCCACAGCCGGCAAGCTGGGTGTCGAGATACTTTACGAGGCAGACGTCCGCGATTTTGAGATACGCGACGGTAAATTCGATGCGGCGATTTTTGAGTTCCAGGGTGCTTCCCGAAAAGTGCGGGCCAAAAGTGTGGTTGTGGCTTCAGGCGGATTTCAGGGGAATCTCAGCTGGCTGAAGCAATGCTGGGGAAAAGCCGCGGACAACTTTCTCATTCGCGGCAGTCCGTACGACAAGGGACGACCGTTGCGGGTGCTGCTCGATCATGGCGCCAAGGCCGTAGGCGACCCGCGTCAGTGCCATGCGGTGGCGATCGACGCGCGGGCACCCAAGTTCGATGGGGGGATTGTCACGCGCTTAGACTGTGTTTCCTTTGGAATCGTCGTCAATAAATACGCGCGGCGTTTCTATGATGAAGGTGAGGACTTCTGGCCCAAGCGATACGCGATCTGGGGCCGGCTGGTTGCAAAGCAACCCGGTCAGATTGCCTACGCCATTATTGATGCAAAATCAATCGACCTGTTTATGCCTTCGGTTTTTGCGCCGGTGGAGGCCGATACGATCGGTGAGCTGGCCACAAAGCTGGAACTGGACCCATCCGCGCTTGGTGAGGTCGTGAACGCGTTCAATAAGTCAGTACGACCCGGTACCTTCGATCCGTCCATGTTAGATGATTGTGCCACCCGGGAACTGGAGCCGCCCAAGAGTCATTGGGCGCGTCCTCTGGATAGCCCCCCATATTACGGCTATCCGCTCAGGCCGGGGATCACCTTTACCTACCTCGGCGTTACCGTTGATGAAAAGGCGCAGGTGATCATGAACACCGGCCGCGCCGCACCGAACATCTTTGCTGCCGGAGAGATCATGGCCGGGAATATTTTGGGGCAGGGGTATATGGCCGGATTCGGGATGACGATCGGTACCGTTTTTGGCCGCATTGCCGGAAAGGAGGCCGCACGGTTTGCCGTCGACGGATCTGCTGAATGAAGCCGAACGAATAATGACGATCTGCAACGCCTGCCGCTATTGTGAGGGATTCTGCGCGGTGTACCCGGCGATGGAGTTGCGCCGAACCTTCTCGGAGCAGGATTTAAAGTACCTGGCCAACCTCTGTCACAATTGCCGCGGATGCTATTACGCCTGCCAGTATGCACCGCCGCATGAATTCGGCGTTAACGTTCCCAAGACCTTCGCCGAAGTAAGGCTTGAGATATACCAGAATCTTGCCAGGCCTGGTTTTTTGTCCGGCCTGTTTCAGCACAATGGAATGTGGGTGGCGATGATCTCAAGTTTGTGCATCCTAATTCTGCTGCTGCTGGTATTTTTTTTCCAAACCCCATCGGTGGTTTTTGCAAGGCACCTCGGTGAGAATGCATTCTACAAGGTCATACCCTACTGGTACATGGTCATCCCTTTTTCGGCTATGGCAATATGTATTTTCATAAATCTCTTGCTGGGGGTAATCAATTTTTGGTATGAAACAGGCAGTCAGCCGGGTGAGCTAGTCGGTCTTCGTGCGAACGCGCAGGCGATCAGGGATGTCTTGCAGCTCAAATATCTGGATGGGGGCGGTCACGGGTGCAACTATCCGGACGATCGGTTCAGCATGATGAGACGATGGCTCCATCATTGCGTATTTTACGGTTTCCTGCTCTGTTTTGCCTCCACGGCCATCGCCGCTATTTACGACCACTTCCTGCACCTGAGCGCACCTTACCCGATCCTGAGCTGGCCCGTCATGCTGGGAACTGTTGGTGGCCTGGCATTGCTTTCCGGAACGGGGGGATTGCTTTATCTGAAGTACAAAATGGATACGGCCCCGGCCGCCGCGCGCGCGTTGGGGATGGATGTCGGATTCCTGGTCCTGCTCTTTTTAACTAGCTTCACCGGATTGCTGTTGCTGATGTTGAGGGAGACACCGGCCATGGGGACGCTGCTGGCGGTACACCTTGGTCTAGTGGCCGGCCTTTTCCTCACGATGCCTTATGGTAAATTCGTGCACGCGGTCTATCGTTACACCGCTCTGGTTCGAAATGCGGTCGAACAATCGCGCGGCGGGCGTTAACTCGAACAAATCATTAAAATTATTTGCTAAATTTCTAAGAAGCGACGGGTTGGTGATCGCTTGCCCTGACAGCCCCATGCCAAAACAGAAACCACGCTAACGAGAAGTGATTTTGAAACCACTTCTGAATGGATTCGCACAAGGCGGATGAACAGGAGAGGCCTTACCCAATTTGTCAGCGGTTTTAAAACGATGCTGTATTTACCATGAAAGGAGGGTAATATGAAAAAACTATGGGTGGCAGTGGCAACAATGGTTTTGATTATCGGCTTAGTGGGGTGCAGCACTTTTGGCTCGGGCGGAGGCAAGCCCGCCCCGCAACTTGTGCTCGTTACACCGGAGGTGGCGCTTGATAAAAAAGCGACCGTCGATCTCCAGGGACTCAATTTTAAACCGGGCCAGGAGGTGGCGCTTCTTTTCATAGACGTCAATGGGGTTACGTCGGATATCGGTTTTGCGCTAGATCCGCAACCGGTTGCCGATAAAGCCGGCAGCTGGGCCACCACCTGGAATTGCGGTCGCTTTGTCGACAGAAAATTAATAAAAGAAGGAACCTATACGATTAAAGCGGCCGATGTCGATTACAATGTGCTGGCGGAAGCGACCGTTAATTTTATGGCGAAAAAATAGCGCCGGAAGGTGCTCGCTTTATCCGTTGCTTTTTTCAAAAAAGAAAGACGCGCAATCATGGTGTCAAAAGCCAAAAGGAGGCCGATATGCGTAAATATTTTTTATTTCTTGGTATCGCTTTTTTTCTGGTCACATCCATGACGATGGTACCGACGGTTGAGGGTGCTGATTTCTCGGGTAAAACCATCAAATGGATTATTCCTTTTAACGTGGGCGGTGGCAGCGATGTCTGGGCCAGGCTCTATTCCCCGTTTCTGCAAAAATATCTTCCGGGAAATCCGATTGTCGTGGTTAAAAACATGCCCGGGGGCGGCAGCATCATCGGCGGCAACTATTTTCACGTCCGGGCCAAACCGAACGGACTGACCGTGTTCGGCTCATCGGGCTCCACATCGTTTCCCTATCTTCTGGAAAATCCCAAGGTAAAATACGACTTCGCAAAATATCAGATCGTATTTGCCACTCCCGTGGGCGGTGTGTGTTACATCAACCCGGAACTGGGTGTAAAATCGGTCAAGGACCTCAAGGGTTTCAAAAAACCCCTGCAATATGCCTCCCAGGGGGCGACATCACTGGATATTATCCCCCTGCTGGCATTTGAAATGCTGGGTCTGGATGTTAAAGCCGTTTTCGGCTACAAGGGGCGCGGCCCCGGCCGGGTGGCCTTTGAGCAGGGCGAGGTCAACATCGACTATCAGACCACGCCGGCCTATATCAAAAACGTGCGCCCGTTGATCAAGCAGGGTAAGGCCGCCCCTTTGATGAGCTGGGGGGCACTGGACGCCAACGGCAACATTGTTCGCGATCCGGTTGAGCCGGATTTGCCCAGCATGCCGGAAGCCTACGAGATGCTTTACGGCAAGAAACCTTCCGGGCCTGGATTTAACGCCTGGAAAGCCTTCTTCGTTGCCGGATTCGGAATGCAGAAAGCCATGTGGTTGCCTGAAAAAACCTCAAAGGATATCGTTGCCACCTATAGAGATGCGGCTGCCAAAGTGATTGCCGATGCTGAATTTAAGGAAGTCGTCAAAAAGAGTCTTGGCGGTTACCCGCAGTTGGCCGGAAAAGATGCCGTGGTGGGATTCCAGCAGGTACTGGATGTGCCCAAAAAAGACAGGGGCTGGCTCATCAATTGGATCGAAACCAAATATAAGGTTAAAATCAGATAAGTTGTAAGGGAGCGTTATTTTGGACGTTGTCTTGCAGTCATTGGCCGTCGTTTTGCAACCATCGCACCTGTTGATGCTTATCTGCGGCGTTGTCATGGGTCTGTCCATCGGCATACTGCCCGGTTTGGGCGGTATTGTCGGCATGACCATTTTGCTGCCGGTCATCTACGGCATGGACCCCCACAGCGCTTTCGGGCTGCTGATCGGGATGGTGGCGGTCATTCCGACTTCAGACACGTTTCCGTCGGTAATGATGGGCATCCCGGGCTCGTCGGCATCCCAGGCGACCATTATGGATGGCTATCCGCTGGCCAAAAAAGGGGAGGCGGCGCGGGCACTCGGCGCCGCCTTTACGGCTTCCTTGATCGGAGGTCTGTTCGGGGCTCTGGTGCTAACCCTTATCATTCCGATCGCGCGCCCCATCGTTCTGGCGTTCGGGTCGCCGGAATTATTTATGCTGGCGCTGCTGGGCATGTCCATGGTGGGGGTGCTGTCGGGCAACAAACCGATCAAGGGCATCCTGGCGGCCGGCATCGGCGTGATGATCGGCGCCTTGGGGGATGCGCCGGCAGTACCCGAATATCGTTATACTTTCGGGATTGATTACCTGATCGACGGGGTTCCGCTGGTGGTGGTCGGTCTGGGGCTGTTTGCTTTTCCCGAAATCGTGGATTTGCTGATCAAGGGCCGTTCCATTGCCGAAGCAGCCACCCTCGGCAAAGGATGGCTGGACGGGGTCAAGGACGCTCTGAAACATAAGTTCATCGTCCTGCGCTGCAGTGTTATCGGTGTCATTGTCGGTTTTCTGCCCGGGCTGGGCGGATCGGTTGTGGACTGGATCGCCTACGGTCACATCATTCAGACAACCCGGGACCGCGGGAAATTCGGCCAAGGCGATATTCGAGGGGTTATCGCCCCGGAAAGCGCCAACAATGCCAAAGAAGGCGGTGGCCTCATCCCGACTTTTTTGTTCGGCATCCCCGGATCGGGCTCTATGGCGGTGTTTCTGGGAGGCCTGCTGATTCTGGGCATTCAGCCGGGTCCGGGGATGGTTACCGAAAACATTGATCTCATCTATACGGCCATCTGGAGTCTGGCCCTGGCCAACGTATTCGGGGCGATCCTCAGCATCGCGCTGTCCAAGCCGATTACGCGTTTAACCGTCATTCCCTTTAGCTATCTGGCCCCATTTATGGTGTTAATCATCACTTTTGCCTGCTACCAGGCGACCCGCAGCTGGGGGGACCTGATTGCCCTTTTACTCATGGGAATTTTAGGATGGGTGATGAAGCAATACGGCTGGCCCCGACCGGCGGCTTTGATCGGATTTGTACTTTCGGACAACCTTGAAACCTACCTTTTCATTTCAGTGCAACGTTATGGTTTTGAATGGCTCACGCGCACCGGCGTGATCGTTCTGGCGGCCATTATTATCGGTTCGCTGGTGATGGGCATATTCTACCAGGCCAGAAAGTCTTCTAAAGCCAGAGCTTCGGGAGAGCGCAATGGAAAGTAAATTCCAGTATCCGCGATTCATTTTTTCGGCAATCGTGATAATTGCCTTTGGATACGGTATTTACGAAGCATTCTCCTACGCTTACCTGGCAAAAATATTTCCACTATATATCAGCCTGGTGCTCTTTATTCTGGCGATAATCAATTTTATTCAGGAAATAAGGGCTTGGCGTAAAGGCGCCGGGGGCACGGCAAGAGGAGCGGCCGACCTCGAGTCCGAGTGGGGTGACCTCGGCATGTCGGAGGTTTTGCGAAGGTTCGCTGTTTTTGTCGCGGTGGTCATTGTTCTTTACGCCCTGGTATGGCTGATTGGGTATCCGCTGAGTATTACGCTGTTTATTATTGTTCTATACCGCTTTATTACCGGGACCAGATGGCACTGGGCGATTTTGGCGGGTCTGGCCGGTCTGGGATTTCTGGCGCTTGTCTCCAAGCTGCTCTATATGGATTGGCCCGAAGGTATTTTTAAGCTGCCGTGGCCGCTGGGTTGATGGGCCTGGACTTTTCCCTCACGGCGTCGGAAAGGATAAACCCGCAAGTTTGGCTTCCGATTTCAATGTCTCGATCACATCGGGGGTAAGCGGGATTCCATTTTTCAGGCGCACTTTCTCCGTTCGCTGCTCGGGTTCCCCCGGTATTTGTATCTCTTCAAAGCCTTCGGCGAGCGTCTGCGTCTTGACGCGTTCGGTCAGGGTCTGCATGCGCTGCTTGAACTCATCCAGAGACATAAACAGATCTGCTTTTAGGGCCAGAAAAAAGTGTCCGGTGCCCTGGGGGCCATCTAGGCCGGTGAAGGGATTACGCACTTCGCCGCCAAAGGCCGCGCCCGTGAGGACGCCGCTGAGAACCTCCATCAACATCGCCAGGGCGGCACCTTTGACGCCGCCAAAAGGCAGCACAACGCCTTCAAAGGCTTCTTTGCCATCTGTGGTTGGACGGCCGCTCCTGTCTAAAGCAAGCCCCCCGGGAATGGGTTCTCCACGCTGGGCCGCGAATTTGAGCTTGCCGCGTGCGATGATGGAACAGGCCATGTCCACCACAAACGCCGGTATATCATCCGTCGGAGCGCCCGCGGCGAAGGGATTGGTACCGAAGAATTTGTCCCGGCCACCCCAAACCGGAAGGGCCGGAGATGCATTTGTGAAAGCGAAGCCGACACAATCCGCTTCAATCGCCTGTAAGATGTACAGCGCGGCCATTCCGTAATGGCCGCTGCGCTTGACGCCGACCAGACCGATGCCAAACTCATGAGCGATGTAAATCGCTTCGGCCATTGCCTTCTTTCCAACAATGAGGCCGAGACCATCGTCAGCATCGATCAACGCAACTGCCGGCGCCACCCGCGCAACCTCGATTTTGGGTTGTGGATTGGCCGCCCCGCGTCGCAAACGTTCGCAGTACATGGGTACCCGCGCAACACCGTGTGAATCCACACCGCGAAGGTTGGCTTTAACCAAAGCATATGCAGCCGTCTCGGCATTTTCTTCAGAGAGCCCGTTGCGCAAAAAAATGTTTCGGACGAAATCGTGAAGCGGTGACGATGCAATTATGACGCTATCGTCTTTAAGGTTCTCATCGGACATCGTGGTGATCCCTTTATTTTAAATAAATGTCAAAAGTTTTGGTTTCTGGATCCTCAGCAGCGTATACCCGAGCATCGCTGAGCACAAGAACCGCAATGACCACTTTGATTCCACAAATCGTGCCCGGTGTGAGGTGCCCCCCCAGCGTAACGATGCTTTCATTTTCAACCGTAGAGGCCGAAAAATGGGCATGTATCTCCACACCACCGCCATTTTTGGGCGCAATCCACCCCATCAACGACACCAGCTCCATGGGCTTTTCCACTTCCAGATAGAGCCGGTCCTCCGGTGTGACCGGGTAATTTTGGGGAAACCATTTTAGATTTCTAAAAACGGCCTTCTTCAGCGCTCCCAGGCCGGAAACAATTACCCCGGCCCTGACCCCCTCCAGAGCCAGCGCTTCCTCGATCGCGGTCAGAAGATCCGCATTTGGTTTCGCTCGGAACTGCACCAATCGTTCGATATTCTGAGATCCGATAGATTCAAGCAGATTCATTTTTGATCCTCCCTATGATCCATAGATTAGCGCCTTTCGAGCGCATCTTGCCTGAACAGCAACACATAGGACACTAAAACGTCTATACCAAATCTGCAGCCTGTTATTCAAGCTACAAGCTTGACGTCAACAAATAAGAAAATATTTTATTGTCTGGTGCTTTGGCGCGCAAAAATGTCTCTGGCCACTGGCCACTAGCTGCTTGTCTCGGGGCGACCAGCAGCCAGTAGCCAGTAGCGAGAAGCCGAAATAAAGCCTTACGCTGCAAATTACTTGGGGGGTGGAACACTGGATAGCCGCTCCAATATATTGACTTTCGCAATATGTTGCTGTAATCCCACGTTAAGCGGTACATTTGCGAACTGAATAAAATTGAAGAGGGGGCGTTATGAAAAAGGAAGATTTTATTGACCATCTGAAAATCAAAAAAAAACGTTTTGATTTTTTTAATATCCTTCTTTTGGAGGAAAAAGGCCTTGCGCATATCCAGCGGCTCCCGTTTTCAGTTCGTATCCTGGTGGAAAACCTGCTGCGCAAGATGGATGGCCGCATCGTCAGGGAAGAAGATTTGCGCAGCCTTGCCGGATGGCAGAAGAAATATGACGAGCCGGTAGAGATCCCCTTTCATCCGGCCCGGGTGTTGATGCAGGACCTTACCGGTGTGCCGGCAGTTGTCGATCTTGCGGCCATGCGGGATGCCGTCAAAAACCTGGGCGGAGATCCCGCCAAAGTCAACCCGCTGGTTCCGGTGGATCTGATTGTCGATCATTCCGTACAGATAGATTATTACGGCACGGATGACGCGGTGCTGCAAAATGTGAAAAAGGAATACGAACGAAACGGCGAGCGTTATTCACTGCTGAAGTGGGCCCAGAAGAGTTTCAGCAATTTCAGGGTCGTTCCGCCCAGGACCGGCATCTGCCATCAGGTGAATCTGGAAAATGTGGGGCAGGCGGTGATTGCCGAAAATGTCGACGGGCAGATGATGGCCTATCCGGACACCCTTGTCGGCCTGGATTCACATACGACCATGATCGACGGGATCGGTGTGCTGGGGTGGGGCGTCGGTGGCATCGAGGCCGAAGCCGTCATGCTGGGGCAGCCCTATTACATGCCCATTCCACAGGTCATCGGCGTTCGCTTGAGCGGACAGATGCAAGCGGGCATCACCGCCACAGACCTGGTGCTCACGGTCACTGAAATGCTTAGAAACTACGGTGTGGTCGAAAAATTTGTGGAATATTTCGGTCCCGGCCTCAAGAACCTGACCGTCCCCGATCGCGCCACGATTGCGAACATGACTCCCGAATACGGAGCCACCGTGGGGTTTTTCCCGGTTGATGAAAAGACCATTGAATATCTGAAAATGACCAACCGGGAAGAACAGGCCGTTCTCGTCGAAGCTTACACCCGGGCCAACGGCCTTTTTTACACCGGTGCACAGGACGCCGAATATACCGATATTCTGAATCTTGATCTGTCGACCGTTGAACGCTGCGTCGCGGGTCCGGCCCGACCCCAGGACCGCATTGTTCTAAAAGATTTGAAATCAAAATTCGCCGACATCCTTGGATGCAAATATGAAAGAGACGAAGAGCGCGAACGCATATCCCAGTTCCATGAAGAATCCGGAACCCAGACAACCCGATCCAAAAAATGCATTCCGCTGACCGCTTTCAGCTGCGGTGTGGATCTGAACGGAATGCCCGTCATGCTGGCGAACGGCAGTGTCGTGATTGCCGCCATTACTTCCTGCACCAATACCTCTAATCCCTTTGTGCTGCTGGGTGCCGGTTTGCTGGCCAGAAATGCGGTTCGCAGCGGCCTCAAGGTGCCGCCTTTTGTAAAAACATCTCTGGCTCCGGGTTCCAAAGTCGTTATTCAATATCTGCAGGATGCCGGCCTGATGCCCTATCTTGAAGCCCTCGGCTTTTATCTGGCCGGTTTCGGCTGCACCACCTGTATCGGCAACAGCGGGCCGCTTCATCCGGCAATTGAGAAGGCCATTGTCAACAATGACCTCAATGTTGCTGCCGTGCTTTCCGGCAACCGCAATTTTGAAGCGCGGATCCACCAGCGCATCAGGTCGAACTTCCTGGCTTCTCCCATGCTGGTGGTGGCCTTCGCTCTGGCGGGTCGCATCGATATCGACATGAGCTTTGAACCGCTGGGCTTGGACCCGACCGGCAACCCCGTTTATCTGGATGATATCTGGCCCCAGAACCGGGAAATTGAAGCATTGATCGGGAAACATGTTAAAAAAGATTTCTTTGAGTTGGAATACGGTAGAATATTTGATGGTGACGAATTCTGGCAGGGACTGCCCGATGTAAAAAGCATCACCTATGACTGGGATGAAAAATCCACTTATATCAAGAACCCGCCTTATTTTGAAAATTTCAGTCTTAATCCGTCTAAAAAAGGCGACATCGAAAATGCCCGGGTTCTGGCGGTGGTCGGGGATAGCATTACGACAGATCATATCTCGCCGGCCGGCGCTATTCCGGAAGAATATCCGTCCGGTCAATATCTGATCGCCAAGGGTGTCAGCCCGGCCGAATTTAATTCCTACGGATCGCGGCGTGGGAATCATGAGGTCATGATACGCGGCACCTTCGGCAACATTCGATTGAAGAATAAACTGGTTGGCACAAAAGAAGGCAGCTACACGATGAAATGTCCCGAAAAAACCGAAATGTATGTTTATGATGCCGCCGTGGCTTACCAGGGAGACCAGATTCCACTGGTGGTGCTGGGCGGGAAAGAATACGGTACCGGATCATCCCGCGACTGGGCCGCCAAAGGAACCAACCTGTTAGGGATTGAAGCCGTCATCGCCCAATCATATGAGCGCATCCATCGCAGCAATTTAGTGGGGATGGGGGTGCTGCCGCTGATGTTCATGCCCGGTGAAAATGCAGAAAGTCTGGGCCTCGATGGATTTGAAACCTTTTTTATCAGCGGCATCACAGATATCGAACCCCGGCAGCAGCTGGTGGTGCGGGCCGTCAAGTCCGATAATAGTGAAATCAAGTTTAACGTTACGGTTCGGCTCGATACGGATATCGAGGTCGATTATTATCACGGTGGCGGTATCCTGCCCTACGTTCTGCGTAAGATCATGCAACCGGAATAATCCGCTGGTCAAGGCGGCCCAAAGATCTTGATCCCGCAACTGCGTTAACAGAGGCCGTCCCGGTTGGGCCGCTGATCCATTGTAATAGAGCCGGGTCAGGCGAGCGCTTCAGGAATCCGATGGAATTTATTTGTCCCATTCAGATCTGATTCCGCCGGGCGCCGACCACAGAAACCTGCCCAGGCGGTTGAACAAAACAATTGAAGATACTTGACGCCTGTGGGTCGCGTGCGTCTGAGGAATATTGAATTCGGTATTTCCGATTACGGTCCGCGTGGTATTCTTTTCGTCTTTCATAATTATATGCGATCCGGTGTCTGCAGCGGCCGAAAGAATAATTTGAAAACCGGATTCCCGACCGAGGCGCAATTGCGGAACGGACGCTGGCGACGCTTCTTTTTTGGCAGATTTATCCAACAGATAACCCGGTGATCCCAAGCTGCCCAATATATTTCCATCTTTATCAACCACCCGAAACTCTTCGGCCACAACAACTTTCCGGTGGCCGAGCGCCTTTTCAGCGAATGCAGATTGGGTTCGGAAAATTTGGTTTGACATAAAACCACCGGCAAAACCCGCAAAAATCGCCAGTAAAATGATAAATAAAGGTTGTTTGTTTTTCATCTTCTCCCCTTTTTGAATTTCTGATTGACGACATTGATGGGAAATGTCAATTTATAATCAGGACTAAACGAAGGATATTGTAATCCATGAAAAAAGAAGAAATCAAGAAACTTGCTGAAAACAAAGATTTGATTTCTGGAATCTACAATTATTGCGATCGATGGTGTGAACGTTGCGCTTTCACATCGCGCTGCATGAATTTCGCAATGTCCAGCAAATATACGGATGATCCGGAAGCCAGTGATATAACCAATGAAAAGTTCTGGCAAAATCTTTCTGAAATTTTTGAAGCGACCCGCGAGATGCTGGAAGAATCCGCCGAGGAACTGGGGATAGACCTTGACGCCATTGATTTTGAGGAAACATCCCGGGAAGAGGGCATCAAAGATAAGATTGTCCAGAATCATGAATGCTGCCGGGCCGCTAAAAAATATTATAAAATGGTGGATGAATTTTTTGAATCCGAATATACGCCCTCGCTGCAGGTCGTTGATAAATCGGACGGAAAGAATCCACCCGAACTGCACAGAGCCGATAACCTGGACGGGCCGGCCACTTTAGATGAGCTGGTGGAAATCATTTACTGGTACCACCATTTTATTTATGTCAAGCTGATGCGGTCCGTTCGCGGTATTCTGGGCAATGCTTCCGAAGAGTGGGAGGATTTTCCCAAAGATTCCGATGGCTCCGCCAAAGTGGCGCTGATTGCAATTGACCGTTCCATGGCCGCCTGGGGGCAGATGCATAACTATTTTCCGGGTCACCGGGAGCAAATCCTTGCCATCATCATGCACCTTGACCGTTTGCGCAGACGGGTGGAGAAAATATTCCCGGAAGCCAGGAATTTTAGGCGGCCGGGATTCGATGCCCCCCCGACAAGACCTAACATAAGAGACTGAGCGTGGATTCTTACCAGCTGAATGATTTTAAGATCACCGTTGATAAGAAAGGGGCCAATCGCTTCGCCAAAACAAGCTATCCGGTCAGATACGGACGATTTTGTGAGATCAAAACACCGGATTATCTTTTTGAATTTAATTTAAATGGTGAAATTAAAACCATTCGCGGCTTTACCCAAAATTGGACCCATCCGGCCGAATGGCTGAAGCGGACCGATGGTGACGACTGGGTTTTTTATTCGGTCGGCAGATACCACCGGCTCTTTTCTTTTTTAGGAGAATTCTACCTGCCGTGTCTTTCCTACCCGAGCAATTCGCTGTGGGCGTATCATCCATTTAAAGATTTTGAAATTCGGCGGGCATTGGCGGCCTGGTCCCGGGTTCAGGCCGGAATCGGTGCAATGCTTACCAACGGCGTCCCTTCTAAATTCAAGGACTTTTTGGGTCTGATTGCACGTTATGATGCCGATACCCTGCGGCTGAAATCAGAAAAACTGCATCGGATTATCGGGGGCCCGGTGTCGGTTTTGCCGCCGGACACCCGTCACGTTGATTATGAGGTGATCCCCCTTATGATTGCCGACGGATGCCTGTATCACTGTGACTTTTGCTGTATCAAATCGCGGCAACGTTTTCGTCTCCGGTCTAAAGAAAATGTTCAACAACAGATACGGCAATTAAAGACCTTTTATGGTGTTAATCTGGGCAACTACAATGCCTTGTTTTTGGGGAATCATGATGCCCTTGCGGCCGGCCGCGAACCGATCTGCACGGCCGCCGTTGAAGCCTACCGGGCTTTTGGCTTTAAAAATGCCCACCTTAAAAATCCCACCCTCTTTTTATTCGGGAGTGTGGATTCCCTGCTTAATGCCGGAGCGCATTTGTTTGAAGAACTCAATCAGATTCCTTTCTATACCTATATCAACATCGGATTTGAGTCTGTGGATCCAGCCACCCTGTTGCGCATTAACAAGCCATTGGAAATCGGTAAAATAAAAGACGGCTTCCAGGTGCTGCTTGATATTAACCGAAGCTACCTTAATATCGAGGTCACGGCCAATTTTCTGCTGGGCGACCGCTTTCCGCCTGACCACTATGCCACCCTGATTGAATTGGTGCGCGGCCGGCTTGACCGGTTTTACAGCAAGGGCGCCATCTACCTTTCGCCTCTGAATACCAGCCGAAACAATCGCGAGCTGCTGCAAAAATTCGTTGAGATCAAAAATTTGAACCGGCTGCCCACGTTTCTTTACCTGATCCAGCGGCTCTGTAAATAAACGCTGCCATTTGCTGTAACGCATTTCAAATGTTTGAATATTTTGGATAGTGTTATTATAATATCAGAAAGAGCTGGTTATCCTGGTTTCTTTTATGTTATTTCCGATTGACCTTATTTAATTTGACTTCTGAAATATCAACCCAACCCGATGATGGCCTGGACCATGGTGGATGCTCGCATACTTACTCAGGATGAATTCAAAAAGCTCGCGGATGAATGGGGCCAACTACTGGAAGCGTCCGGAAAGGACAACTTTTTCCTTTCCTGGAAATGGATTTCTGTGTGGTGGCAGTTGTACGGCTTTGATCTCGAATGGCTTTTGATCGGCGTTCGGGACGGTGAGCGGCTTATCGGCGCTGCCCCGCTTTGCGTCAAAAAAGTTTTGTACAAAAAATTTTTGGCCTTAAGAGAAATCCAATTCATCGGCAGCGGATTGATTTGCTCGGAACATCTGGACTTCATATCGCTTCCGGGCCGGCATAATGCGGTTCTCCAAGAGGTGTGCCAATTTCTTTCCGGGCAGTATAAAGACTGGGATATTGCCAAATTAACCGATATTTTCACCGGCTCTGAAACTGTCGATTTTTTTGAATCCAAGGGCGCCGTCATTCGGGACTGGACAACCTGCCCGTTTATCGGGCTTCCCGGTACATATGAAGAATATCTGAGCGACCTTTCGAAAAAGGCGCGTTACAACGCGCGCAAAAAGGTCAAAAAACTTGAGAAAGCGGTATCCGTTGAATACGGCATCGCCGATGAATCGAATCGATTTGAGGTATTTAATGAGTTAAAGAACCTGCATAATCTCCGGTGGCAGGCCAAAGGGGTATCCGGATTTTTTTGCGACGATATGGCCTGCTCTTTTCATGATGAAATCGTTTCCCAGGTTCCGCCCGAAAACACGGAGCTGAGTTTCCTCAAAGACCGCAGCACAGGAGCCTACCTGGCGATACATTATTCTTTCATACGGAATCAAAAGGTCTATCTCTATCAACAGGGTATCAACCTTGACTACCATCAATATAGCCCCGGAATCGTCCTGCTGGTCTATAATATCAGAAGATATATAGAAAACGGTTTTGCGGAGCTCGATTTTTTAAGGGGAGATGAAGATTACAAATTTCATTGGACAAAAGACTGCCGGCCAAACGTTCAGGCCATCATGTTTAACCACCGCAAAATCAAAGCCCGCCTGCTGAAAAAATTATACTTATTTATAAGTAATTGATTAACTTATTTGGTCCGGAATTGGCTGTGACAGGCTTTGCAGCTTTTAGCGACCTCGCCGAACTGGGTTCTGATGCTGTTCAAATTGCCACTTTGGGCAGCGCTGAGAAGTTTGGCAGTCTGGGTTTCAAAATTTTGTGACACTTCTTTGAATTTGGCCGGCTGCGTAAAAGCCGCAGAGTTCAATGTGGTATCCCCTGTGTCGGTGCCGGGCACCATCACCGCCTCCCAGGGAAGACGTGACAGCGTCTCAACCAGCATGGCATTTTCTGTAAAGACTTCCTGATCGTAAGGGATTTTTTCTTTGACCATGGCACCCATGCGCCCGAAATGCTGGGCGATCAGGAACATCGCCGCCTTGCGGTATTTGATGGCATGCTCGGGCTCGGCAAACTGGGCATAGGCGCTTCCAATTGCCCCCGCGATGAAAACAAAACAAAATAAAATGATTAAGCGTTTTTTCATTTTTCCCTCCTTCTCATTGAAAAGATCAAAAAATTGTGAATACAGCGCACAGGATTGGAAGCTGGCAAATGGTTGCGAAAATATGTGCCTTCAAAAGCAATTGCTGCCAGCAGTGATAAGCTCACCGGGCATTTTTGAAACCCGAGAAGATTTTGTCATTGCGTAGGCGCTAGCCCTTGCCCTCTCCGATGGCAACCCGATACCCCGGCCTTCCCATTCTCCGGATTCTTTTAAGGTACTTCAAGAAGTCTTCGTTGCGCAGGTGTTTGCTCATGTCATACCTGTCATAATGGACCAACTCTTCCAGCGGCAACCGATGCGGAGGGCCCGGCTCATAGGCCCGATACCCTATGGGAATAATGACATCCAGTTCCACCGGTTCAGGGTATCCCAGAATCTCCCGGAAAGGCTGTTGAAAACCGAAATCAACCCGCTGCGTTCCCAATCCGAGAGATGCCGCCGCAAGGTGAATAACCATGGAGCAGTGGCCCATCGTCAGTGGAAAAACACGTCCGTTCTGGTTGGCCACCAATACGGAACCCCACTGCTTTCTGCGGTCCTGGAGTATGGCCAGATATACCGCGGCGTCTTTCCAGCCGCCGATCATACCCACCGACTTTTGCCTTTCTTCGGGCGGAATATCAAATGCGGGGAGCCGATACTCCTGAATTCGCTGCTGCTCCAGATGATAAACATAGTCATGACACTCAAGGTAGGCGTTATAAACCTTCTCCTTGACTTCGGGGTCCTTTATGACGATGAATTGCCAGGGCTGAGAATTGGCTCCGGACATGGCATAGCGGGCCGCATCCAGGATCTTGGTAATGCATTCATCGGGGACGGGGTCCGGCTTAAATTTGCGAATGCTCCGTCGATACTTCAACAGTTCCATTAAATCTTCATATTTCATGACGAATACCCTCCCTCTTTGTAATTGTCTCGCTTGGCGATGCCCAATTTCGTAAAAAGATTTCATGTCGGGGCAGTTTAGTCAAGCAAAAATACCACATTGTGATAGCTTGATTAGCGGCCGGACCCCGGGGTTATCCGGACGCCGGTCATCTGTTCCACCCAGCTGACCATATGACTGAGGCTGCTGCCTTCCTCCGCCCAGCGGCCCGCCGCCATCCAGAGGTGCTGGCCGAGGGCCGAGAGCGGCACGGGTAGCCCCAGGCTGCGTGCCAGCTGCATGGCAATACCGATGTCTTTGACCATCAAATCGAGTCTGAAGGGGTCGTCAAATTTTCGACTGATGATGCGCTGGCCGATATGATTCTGGCTGATCCAGGACCCGCCGGTGGAGACATTCAGTACCTCGGTCATGACGGCCGGGTCCAGACCGAACTTTTTCCCCATGGTCAGGCCTTCGGCGGTGGCCATAAAGGTCATGGCCGTAATGAGATTATTGATACATTTCATGGCATGTCCCGCTCCCAGCGGCCCGATGTGGAACATCTGCTTGCCCATGATCTCAAGCAACGGTGAAACGCGCTTTACATTGGCTTTGGTGCCGCCCACCATAAATACAAGCTCGGCGGCCTGCGCACCGGCCAGGGCGCCGGAAACGGGTGCATCCACCATTTCCACGCCCTTGGCCCCCAGTGCATCGGCGGTCTCAAGGGTGAGCCAGGGCTCGGACGAAGATGTATCCAGAAGCAGGGCACCGGTACGCAGGCCTTCAATCAAACCGGAATCACCCAGCGCAACACCACGTACATATGCGCCTGAAGGCAACATCGTAATGATGATATCGGCAACCTCCGCCACCGCCCGCGGTGTCTTTGCAACGCGAGTACCTGCATGTGCGGCCGCCGCCCTTTCAGCGGCGGCCGGTTTTATATCATGCAGTGTCAGGGCATAGCCTGCCCGGGCCAGGTGTCCGGACATGGGTGCTCCCATCACGCCGATTCCGATAAATCCGATGTGGGGTTTGCTCATGGTGGATTTCCTTTCGCCGTCGTGCAGTTAATGGGATAGGCACTATCGCTTTTGAGAATTAAATCGGTCGAACTATTCTGATTGGCCGTATTTCGCTCGCAAGCGCGGTTTTTCAATCTTGCCGGTGGCACCCCGCGGCACCGGGCCGAAGATAAACCGCCGGGGGCGCTTATAGCGCGGGAGGTTTTGCTCGCAGAATGCGGCAATTTCTTCCTCGCTGGGCGTCCTGTCGGGTACCGGCGCGATGATGGCGGTGACAATTTCGCCAAGCCTATCATCCGGGGTGCCGATTACCGCCACGTCGTGAACATCGGGGTGCTTCTGGATAACGGCTTCCACTTCGACCGGATAGATGTTTTCTCCTCCGCTGATCACCAGGTCCTTTTTGCGATCGACAAAATAGATAAAACCGTCTTCATCGGCTCTGCCCAGATCCCCGGTGAATAGCCAGCCGTTACGGATTGTTTGGGCCGTTAGTTTAGGGTTTTTATAATATTCCTGCATGAGGCCGGCGCCTTTGGCAATGATCTCCCCGACCTGGCCCGGGGGAACATCGTGGCCCGCATCGTCAACGATACGGACGTCCCAGAGCAGGCCCGGTTTTCCGATGGCGCCGATTTTGGTTTTATTTCCGATCCCCAGGTGCAGCGTTCCGGGCCCGGTGGTCTCACTCAACCCATAGACGTTGTCAAATTGCATTTCGGGAAAATAGTCCCACCAGCGGTGGACCAGACTGGCCGGAATGGGCTGAGCGCCCATGTAAAGCAGGCGCCACCGCGTCAGATCATAATCTTCCTTCTTGAGTTTCCCCGTATCCAGGGCCTGAAGAATATCGAGCGCCCAGGGAACCAGAAGAAACACCAGGGTAACACCCTCTCTGGAGATATTCTCAAATATGTAGGCGGGAGTGACTTTCTCGGTTAAAAGGACGGCCCGGGCCCCGGTGAGCATGCACCCGAGCAAATGCCCGATCGCCAGATGATAAAATGGTGGTAACATCAACAGGCAGTCGGTCTGTTCCCAGCGCTCATTGCTGGCTTCATTTATGGCCACGCACATCAGATTCCTGTGAACATGCAGCACCGGCTTGGGCTCCCCGGTGGTACCGGATGTGAAATAAAGGGCACAGGCGTCGTCGTCTTTTAAGGTAATTTCAGGCCCGCCGGCAGCGGTCTTGGCGATCAGGGCTTCGATGCTTTGCAGGCCTTTAAAATCGCCGATGCAGATATAGTTTTTGATCGTGGGCATCTCGGAGCGGATGGCGTTTATCCGGGGGGCGTATTCAGCATCCATTAAAAAGGCCACCGGCTCAGCAGCATCGGCACAATATTTAATACTCTCATCGTCAAATCTGAAATTGAGCGGAACGGCCCAGGCGCCGGTCGCCATGACCGCAAAATAGGTTTCCAGCCAGTTTATCGAATTCCTTCCTAAGATAAAAATCTTGTCGCCTTTGCGGACGCCTTTCTCAATCAGAGATCCGGCCAGACGGTTGATGCGATCGTTGAATCGGGTCCAGGTGATTGACGTTCGCGATTTGCTGACGGGCCTGACCTCGACAAAGGCGGTATGCTGGGGATATATTCTCGCGTTTCTGGCAATGATGTCGATCATATTCATGCGAATTACCTCCTCGGCGATAGGATTTTAATCCCCGATCAGGGGGATCAGAGTACGGATATCCTCGAGGTCTTCAAGTCGCGCGACCAGAGAAATAATTTCTTCAGCCGAATGTCTTTCTATCGGCCGGGCTGCGAAATTGATACAATCGCGGAAACGTTCTTCGTGTTCGGCCTGCGTCAGCGGGTTTCCGGGAAAGCCCGGTGCAATGTCCATCTTTTTGAGATAGGTATTTCCGTTGGTGGTAAAGACCTGCATGTCCAGAGCCGTATGACCGCGTTTATCCAGAGCGGGATCGGAAATCACGCGCACTTTTTGGGCCAGTGGCATGATATCAGGGTCTCTGACGCTTGATTCTTCAAAATGATTCAGCTTGGCGCTTTTACGGATGAGCGCGCTGGCAACGCAATATTGAATACTGAACTGTGCGTTGACTCTGGGATTTTCCCCGATTTGAAATTCGTGCCCGACCAGTTTATGCATATACGGCGGCACGGCCACATCGATGTGATCAATCATTTCGGGTTCGAGCTGCTTTTCTGCGATCAGGCTGAGAATGGCATCGGTGCTTCCAAGGGTTCCGCCGCAGCTGGGGAATTTTTTGAACATCAGGTTTTCAAATTCAAATTTTTCGCCCAGTCCACTTACGGCCCCCTCGGGGTTCAGCAAGTCCTTGCCGTAAAGGTGAAAATACCCGTACACACCTTCAAGAAACCGTTTTGGCCCGGTGATTCCGGCACGGGCCAAGCGTGCACAGCTGACACCGCTCTGGGCAACCCAGCCCTGAATCACCCGCACGGCCAGCGAGCCGTCGATATTGCTCTGGAAACTGCCGCCGCTTTTATTGAATGCCAGCGCCAGGGCGTTCCAGGTTTTAGCCGGTTCCAGCTGAAGCATTTTTGCGGCAGCGGCCGCAGCTGCAAATACGGCGCAGACACCTGTCGGGTCGAAACCATCATAGGCGGCCTCGGTAAGGTTCAGACGGGCGGCCACTTCGGTGCCTGCAGTCACGGCTGTCAGAAACTGCCGGCCGCCGCAATTACCGGCGAGTTCGGCTGCGGCCAGGGCAGCCGGTACAACCGATGAGCCGATATGCAAGCCGGGTTCCATCGCATCGCAGAAATCAAGGGCGCGCGCCATAACGCCATTGACAAAAGCTGCATTTTCAGCGGGAATTTTATCACCGTAGTTTAAAATGGTGGCTTCCGCCGTCCCTCCCAGGTCCCTGTATAAATCAACGAGTTGCTCACAGCCTTCGGCCTGGGCCCCTGCAATGGTGGTGCCCAAAACGGTCAGAACCATATTTTTAACAACATTTAAGGGCTGCGGCGGGATGTCTCCAAAATTCGATTCGCAGATATATTCAATGAGTTTTCTTTCCGCCTCCATCTGAATCCCTCCTTTTCTAACCGAACCGTTGCAGTCAGGGCGGTTGGCCGACCGGTCACATTTTACGACAGAGACGGACTAGGGAGAAACGATGTCCATGGACACAGGTACCGGTTGGAGTGTAATTTCTGAATCCTGCCTGCTGATGACAATATTTTTTAACCAGTCTTTATCATTTTCGGCGGGGTAGTCGCTGCGAAAATGCGCACCCCGGCTCTCGGTTCTCCGCAGGGCCGCCCGGCAGACCATTTCAGCAGAAAAGAGCATATTCTGCAACTCCAGCGTGCGAATTAAGGTTTTAAAATTTTTCAGCTGAAGGTCCGGAATACGTGCGCGAATCTCTTCTATTTTTTCCAGCGCGTGGGTCAGACTTTTCGCATGGCGGGTAATTCCAGCTTTGTACCACATGGTTTGCCTCAATGAACGGCGCAGATCCCGAAGGCTGGCATTTCCGTTAAATTCCATGGATTCAAGCCGGTCTCTTTCAGCGGCAAGCTTTTTTTCGGGAAGTAGTGGCCGTTGGAGCGACTGTGCCTTCAGTGCCGCCATTTTTCCGGCAACGGTGCCCATGGCGAAGACTTCCGAAAGGGCATTGCCGGCAAGTCGATTGGCACCGTGGGCCCCGGCACAGGTCTCTCCGGCCGCAAAAAGACCGTCAATGGGGGTCTCCGCATTTGCGTTTATCATTACCCCGCCGCTGCAAAAATGGGTCGTCGGCGACACGATGAGTTCCCTTTTTTGCGGATCCTTGAACAACGAACGGTATTTAAGCAGGTGCCGCTCGGATGCCCGGCTGAGGTCCATAATCACGCCACCATTGACGCCGCGATCTTCCAATACCTCCTGCATGATCACCCGGGCCAGCCGGTCCCGGGTCATTTTCATAACGTCATCCAGGCCGTGCTTGATCATAATGTCATCGCCATCGGCGTTTTTGAGCACCGTTACTTTGTCCTGCAGGACAAGATCTTCGTACAAAATAATGCGGTTGCCGCTCTGGCCTGCGGCCGTAGGATAAAACTGAACAAACTCCATGTCTTTTAGGGGCGCGCCGACATCAAACGCCAGGACCAAACCATCTCCACAGATCCCCGGGGCATTATTGGTGTTTAGAAATATTTGAGCGTATCCTCCGGTCGCCAGCACAATGCAGTTGCTCACAAAAGCAAGGAATTTGCCTTCCCGCGTAATTCCCACAGCGGCCGCGATGCGACCCGCCTTTGAGGTTAACAGCCGGGTGACAAATACACTCCCTGCAAATCGAACACCTTTTTTGCGGGCATATCTTATCAGCGGAAGGGCAAGACCGCTGCCCTCTCTTCCCCGGGCCCGGACATGTCGGGGATAGCTGTGGCCGGGGGGATGAATGGCCAATGTTTGGCCTTTGGATTCCAGAAAGCGGACGCCGCATTTTTCTAAAAAAGGTATCTGGGGCCCGGCTTCCCTGGCGACGGCGGCGACTACATGCTGGTCATTGATGAAGCGGCCGCCGATGACCGCATCCTTAAGGAAGGCATCAGGATTGTCCTGCGGGTCCGACCAGCCGCTGGGTGCCGCAAAGGTGGCCTTGGAAATGATGGTATTGTTGGCATATCCGACCCGGGCTTTGGATACCAGCAGAACATCGGCACCCCTTTCTCTGGCTTCGATCGCAGCGCGAAGTCCCGCACCCCCGCCGCCGATGACCAGAACCTCAGCGGAAACAACATGACATTTGCTCAGTTTCACTGATCCTCACTCCATCAGAACCCATCGACACCATTCAGGAAAATTTTCCAGATGATCTCCGACAAGCCCTCGGGATTGACAGCTCCTTTGGGGTCGTACCAGGAAAAAATCCAGTTACAGATCCCGAAAAGTAAAAAGGTAATAACGGTGATCTGGGAACGGGGTAATTTTTGCCTGTCCCCAAAAAAAAGGATTAACACCTTGCTTACGATTTGAAAATATTGGCGCTCTTTTAGATCGATTTTGCGGCGGTATTTGCGCGGCAGGCAGTATTTTTCATTGAGCAGGGTTTTGGATTCTGCCGGATTCTGTATGTATAGCTGTATGTGACGTGAGATAATGTATCGGATCTTTTCCCTGGCTGATTCGATCTCGGCCAAATCGCGTTCCAAATCCTGCAGCACCAGATCCATGTAGCGGTCCAGCACGAAAAACAGGATTTCATCTTTGCGCGAGAAATAATGATAAATTCCGCCTTTGCTGAATCTGGCTGCGGTCGCGATTTCATCCATTGTGGTCTGCAGATAGCCCTTGGTGTTGAATAATTTTGCAGAGACCCTGCCAATCCGCCTTACTCTTTTCAGATTCCGATCGCTTAATTCTTTTTTTTTAAATTCCATGGTCATCGATGGTATCTCAAATTTTAAAGAAAGCAATCCGATAAAACAGCGCCAATCGCGCATTTGTTGATTGCATACCTCTGATCGCCGGCGATCGTCAAGCAGATTCGATTACATGCCGGGTCTCTTGAAGTCGATCGCCTTTCGGATGGCATCCATGATCTCGCCCACAGTGGACCTGGCTTCTACGGCTTTCATGATGGGTTCGATACAATTTTCCTGTGGCTTTTTTCGTGTCTGACGCTCCAGTGCATCCAGCGCCCGCTTAACCGGTTCCTGAGCACGATTTTTCTTGTGATCGATGATTTCCTTAATTCTTTGCTGCTGCCACTGGTCGCTATGTCTGAAAATGCGGATCTCTGTGGAATCGCTCGCATCCCGAAATAAATTTACACCAACGATGGGCTGCTGCCCTGAATTCATATCGTCACCCATCTGGTAGCGCATTTCGGTGATTTGATCCTCAACCCAGCGGTCAAGAAAGCACTGCACAAATCCCCCCCGGTCCTCGATGACGTTGAGCAATTCCCAAATTTCTGATTCGAGTTCATCGGTAAGTCGCTCCACCAGATAACTGCCGCCCAGAGGGTCCACCGATTTGGTGACACCGGTTTCATAAGCCACAATTTGCTGGGTTCGGATCGACAATTTGTGGCTTTCTTCGGTGGGAAGCGAATAGGCTTCATCATAACCCGTCGTGTGGATGGATTGAACCCCCGCTAAAACAGCGGCAAGGGTCTGAATTCCCGCCCTGACGATATTATTGAGCGGTTCCTGGGCGGTGAGGGGCAGGGCAGACGTCTGACATGCCGTTCGAAACCACATGCTCCGTTCATTTTGGGCCTTGAATTTTTCTTTCATAATGCGTGCCCAGATACGCCGCATCGCCCGCAATTTGGCGATTTCTTCAAAAACATCCATGTGGACGGCACTGAAAAAGCCGATTCTGGGGGCAAACGTGTCCACTGCCAGTCCGCGTTCAACGAGTCCGCGGACGTAGTCCTGGGCCAGGGCCAGGGAAAATGCAGCCTCCTGGACGGCATTCACGCCGGTTTCACGGATATTGTAGGCATTGATGTTGACGATGTTCCATTTCGGTGAGTGCTGGATCATGTATTCCATAACATCGAGGGCAATCTTAACGGCATGTTCAACGGGAAAGAAGGTCGTAATTGACTGAAACGTCGGACCGACAAACTGCGAAAGCGGGCAGTTCATAATGGTGCCGATCAAATTCTTCCAGGGGGTGCCCCTTTCTCTTGCGAGCAGCAGGTACTGCGCGATGATGACCGCCGAGGTCGGCGCCTCGACGATCATGGTGTTGCTGACCCGGTCAAGGGGAATGTCTCTGTAGAGGTCAACCATGTCCTCATAGATGACAAGCGATGAACCCTGAAGACCCACATCTCCCTGGGCAAGCGGATTGTCGGGGTCAAGGGCCAGATGGGTCGGCAGGTCCGGATCCATATTGATCCCGGTTTGACCGACGGACAGCAAATATTTGATGCGCTCGTTGCTCTCCTTGCCGGAGCGGTATCCGCTTTGCTGCCGACGGGTCCAGAGCCGGCCGCGATACATGTCTTTGTGGATACCGCGGGTAAAGGGATAAACACCCGGAAGTTCCAGCTCCCCGCGGACATCCTCGGAGGTGTAAACCTCTTTATATTCTCTGCCGGAAAGGCTTTTGAAATGGGGCAGGCGCTCTCCTTCCAAATAGGTGCTTGGAGTTGTTTTGGTTTTGCTTGGATTCATGTTTTGCACTCCTTTTAGGTGCGACGCTGCTTTATATAGAATGCCGAATTTAATTATTCGGATTTTTTCAAGTAGTCTGTCAGTTGTTCAATGACCGTATCCCGCATGGTGCCGGGGGTAAAAATGCATCCGACCCCCAGCCCTTTGAGCGCATCCACATCCTCAGGGGGAATCACACCGCCCACGATTAATTTGATCCTGTTCATCTGCCGGGTCCGCAACAATTCGGTCAATTTGCGCACGTAGAATAGATGCTCTCCCCCCAAAAAGCTGCAACCGATGGCATCCACCCCTTCCTGTAGCGCACTTTGAAGCAGGCTTTCGGGCGTATTGTAAATGCCGGCATAGACCACCTCAAATCCGGCATCCGCAAGCCATTTGGCAATAATGACAATACCGTTGTCGTGAGCATCGAGTCCCATTTTCCCAAGCAAGATTCTGTATGTACCGCCTTTTGGCATTTTATTCTCCTTATGATCGCCCGAATCGCGGTCCGGTACCCCCGCAGACGGTTTTTGAAGCATCGGTGTTGTACCTGAATAAAAATTAAACCGACTATTCGGTTTAATTAGACTCGTAGGTCTATAAATACCGCTGAAGGGCGTGCTGTCAAGTCCTTTTTATCAGGTGAGGATCGTCAATCAAACAGCCTGGGTTAATAAAATATACAGGTGTCCTTTGCCCGGGGTTTGGGGATAGAAGGTCAAGTTTTGAACCCTCTAATGTTTTAAGGTTGTTTGCCGCGACGGAGTGTCGGGTGATCCCTCTTCCGTCGCTTTTTGAGCACTTTAATCTTATTGATGCTGCTTAAGGAGGAAGGCCATTTTAGCGCCCGTGCTATACATTATTCCCATTATTCATTTTTCTCAGATGGCGCAGAAACGCCTATTTCGCAGGCGTTCACACATCGGGCCAATGTCCTATCTTGTCCTTCCAGAATGCTTTCTCCTGCTCTCTCCAGTTCGTACCGTGAAATCTTTTGTCATAATAACCCGCCAGTCTTTCGAAAAACCTGTCCCAGGTGCTCTTTTTCTTTTCAAGGGCCTCGAGAACATCGGCGACAAAAATATGGATATCATGCATTTTTTCTTTTGGCGCATAATAACACGCACCCTCTTCAGCGGATCTCTTCAGATTCTCTTCGGATAAACCGTGGGCGGTTAACATCAGCGCCGGTGTTCCGGCTTTATTGGCAATCTCAAGAAGTTTGAAACCATCTACGCCCATGATGTCCAAAATAGCGAGATCGTAAGGCTCTGTCTCCAGCAGCTGTTTGCCTTCTTCGAACGAGGAAGCTGTGTCTATCTTACACATATCTAAAAGCTCAACTAACGATTCAAGAACATCGGGTTCATCATCGACGACAAGAATTTTTTTTCCTTTTAACAGCTTGTTCGGATCCATCTGGTATTCTCCTTTTCCCCTAAAATATTGATGTGTTGTTGATTAAAAACGGTGTCCGTTGATCGAAAGGGTATCTGGGTTTATTCGAAGCAACCTCTCGGATTTTTTAATCCAAAGCAATAGCCCTTTTAACCGCCGTCTCGCAGCAGGAGATAATATAATAACGGTATGGCAGATTAACAATGAATTTTTGCATATTCTTACAAGAAATACGGAATCGCTCAAACCTTTTTCACCCTGCAGGGATACCCTTTGATGGGCAGGGATCCGCTGATGGGATCGATGTTTTTGGTTTCGTAAAGTAGGTTGACATTGGCTCCCTTTGAGGAATAAGGGTCATAGCCGGGAAGATCCAGGACGTCGCAGGCCTGCCACCACCCGTTCTGGGCGCAGACCACATCGGGCGCGATATCGCCGGTAAGTTTTGCGGTCAGGGTAATGCTTCCGTGGGGTGTCTCCAAAAGCACCGCATCTCCTTCTTGAATGCCCAATGTCCGGGCCGTTTTGGGATTGATTTCCAGATAAGGGTAGGGAACCCGTTTTCGCAAAGAAGGGATGGATCGATGCTGGGAATGGGAGTACTCTACCACCTTGCTGTTAATGACCAGAAGCGGGTATTTCGCACTGATATTTTCACCCGGGAAGCAGGCCGAGAGGGGCTCCTGCCAGCTTGGCAGGGGATCATGTCCCGCCGCCTTGAAAGGAATGGAATACAACTCCACCCGTTTTGACGGTGTGGGCAGGCCCACGAAATGGCCTGCGCCGTCTTTTTTGGCATACTTGCGATATTGCATGGCCAGATCAATGATGGCAGGTCCCGGTTTGGCCTTCAGTTGCGCGACCGTGACATTGGAAGGTGCGAGCTGGTAGTCGAATCCGGACTCGATATCCCCGTCCCAGAAAGCGTCGCCTTTCCCCAGTCGTTTTGCCAGTTCAAACATGATCTGCATGTCCGGCCAGGATTCATGCCGGGGAGGTACGACCGCCGGCCGCAGCTGAATGTACCCCTTGTCCCCGAGGGGACCGATATTGACCCCGACGTGCCAGCTCTCCCAGGAGCTGGCGGCGGGCAGCACGATGTCGGCAAGCGCTGCCGCCGGTGAGAGAAAGAGTTCGGACTCCAGCTGAAAGTCCAGCCGGGAAAGCGCCTCGCGGGCCAGCCGGCTGGGGGCATTGGACATAATAATGTTTCCGCCAAAGCCGATGAGGCCCTTCACCGGATAGGGCTTTTCCGTCAGGATGGCCCTGTAGACCTCATAGGCCTGGGTGCTCTTGAATGTTCCGCAGGGGCCCAGGGGCCGCTCGGGGAATCCCAGGCGGCGGCCATCCCCTTCGATGCTCAGCAAATTATGTCCGAGCACGGGGTTGGCGGCGGGTCCCGGTAAAATCGCATTGCCCCCGGGTGTGTCAAAGTTGCCGGTCAGGGCATAGAGCACACAAACGGCGCGGTTGGTCTGGGTGGCATTGATGTTCTGCTCGATACCGTTCCAGGAATACCAGCATGCCGGTTTGATTTCTGCAAACATCCTGGCCGCTTCCCGAATCCTGTCCCGGGGGATCCCGGTGATGGACGCGGTCTCGTCAAGTGTGTACGCGGAAACTGACTCGCGCAAAAGGGCAAAGACGGTCCGGCATGGGATGTGTTTGCCGTCAGCCGTCTTTAGATCAAAAGTGCCCTCCAGGACCGGCCGGTCCCTGAGCGGGGCACCGGGAAAATATGGCTGCGGGTCTTCGATCCCTTCCAGAATCATGGCATAACTGGAAGGATCCCCTCCTGGTGCGAGTGCATCCCCCCTGAGGAAATCCCCTGTATCACTCCTTACAAAAAAGGGCGCGGTCGTCCAGTCTCTTACAAATTCGGGGTCATAGATACCTACCCGGAGCACCTCATGGATCATTCCCAGGGCCAGGGCACCGTCGGTGCCCGGCCGCACCTGCAGCCACAGGTCGGCCACGGCCGCGATTTCGGTTCTGCGCGGATCAATCACGATCAGCTTGGCCCCGTTATCCAGGCCGCGCTTTATGAAGGGCAGCAGGGAAGAGCGGGTCGCGTGGATATTGCTTCCCCAGACCAGGATGCAGGCGGATCGGTCAAATTCCGCCCTGCCGGCGGAATGCATCCTGCCGATATTTCCATAGGTATAGGCCGAACCGCAATCCCGGTGCCACTGGCAGATATGGGTGGTGGCCACGTTGTTGGGGGTACCCAGAACATTGGCAAACCGGGTGACCCACAGGCCCAGTTCTCCCATGGGCGAGCCCGCCGGTCCGCTGCGGGTCACGGCAATGGCCTCGTTGCCATAGGTCGTCTGGACCGCCTGAATTTTTTCGGCAGCAATCTCCAAAGCGTCGTCCCAGGCGATCTGTTGCCACCCTGGGTCGGGATCGCCCTTGGGCCGGGTCCTGCGCATGGGGTACTGGAGGCGCTGCGCGTTGTAGACCAGTTCCGGACCGGCCAGCCCCTTCGGACAAAGGCTGTGGCCGAGGGGATGGTCCATGTCCGGCCTGACTTCTGTAAAAACACCGTTTTCCACGACGGCAACGGTCGGACACCAACCCGAGCACTGCGAACAGTAGCCTCTGATTTGGTTATCTGAATTCACCGTTTGCGATCCATTCAGTTTTCCCACTAATTTTTTGCTTATTAACTTATCGATTTAGGTACGTTCTGAGGTCGGTAAAGTCAAGAGATTTCGGACGGATTATCCAGGCGGGCAAGGTTTTGAATTTCAATAATGGAAGGGTGTTTTCCGGATTTGTCTGTCTCCGGCACAGGCTATTTTTCTTAATCAAGATGTGACCCGAATTATGCGCGAGTTATTGTTTTAATGTTATTTTTGATTTCTTCATGTATCTCTTTTATTAACCTTTGAGAGGCAGCAAAATTTAGCCGCATAAAAACTTTAGGTATTCATTCAATATCACAAAGGTTATTAAGACTACAACATCTCATATGATGGTCTCCCGCTGAACGCCCTGAATTTTTTACTCTTAATAAATCGCCGCTTGACTAAATCCATTCTATTTGAATATAGATGCATATAAATTATTTCTGAACCTCCCAATCCAACTGATCCGTAGCGGTTCTCCAATTACAGAATTGATTTCTATCTTTCTTTTTATTCTGCTCTCCGTTGAATAACTCTAATCTGAGCTCCGTTGTTTGAAACCTTAGAAACATGAATGTCATTAAACACCTTTTTAAATGAAAGGAGGATAATATTATGAAAAAGATTTTAATGGCCTTATTACTCGGATTAATATTTACGGCAGTATACGCACAAGGGGACCATCCGCTAAAGCAAGGGATGCCGAATACGGTAACCCTGTCAAACGGTGAAGTGATCTACGATCTAAGCGGGGAATGGGATGCCACTTACGATAATAAAGAGTATGGTGGAATCAATAAGGACATTGTTAAAATCACCCAAAAAGGTAATGAATTTATTGGAATAAAATTGATCGGTAATCAATGGACGCCTAAGGGTGCCGAGACAATAAAGGGAGAGTTGCTAAAAGATGGATTTAAATCTTTTTATACTAAGACAGTGGATGGATGGACTCCTTCTGCCGTAAAGGTAGGCGAAAATTGCAAAAAAATTGAAATTGAAACACCTGTTTATGGAATAAAGTTTGAAATAACTTTAACCAGAAAATAACCAAACATTTTCCTTACAAATATATCCAGGAGCCAATATGCAACTGACCGAATAATAATGTCGCATAGCCTAAAGGAAGTTTATGGCCAAAAGTGATCTAAGAAATTATTGTCAAACCTTGAATAGTAAATTATCCATGGGTTGTCTGCTTCCGGAACAGGCGTTTTTTCTTAATTACGAATCAAACCCTGACTCCATTTAAATTGTATAGTACCCCAACCAATCGGAGGATTTGCATAATGAAAAAAAGACTCGAAGACAAAATCGCGGTTATTACCGGCGGTACCAGCGGGATCGGTGAACGGACCGCCGAGATTTTTGTGGAACACGGTGCCGCTGTGGTCATTGCCGGCCGTTCTGCCGAGAAAGGCGACGCCATAGCCCGGCGGCTGGGCGAACGCACTGTTTTCGTCCGTACGGATGTGACACAGGAATCGGATGTGGGCAATATGATTAATCTGTCGGTGGAGCGATTCGGGCGTATCGACTGTTTGTTCAACAACGCCGGGGCTCCCGGACCGGTCGGTACGATCGAAGAAATAGCTTTAACAGATGTCAACGCAGCCATGTCAGTTCTTTTCAGTGCAGTTTTTCTTGGCATGAAATACGTGGCCCCGGTCATGAAGAAGCAAGGTGGTGGAAGTATCATTAACAATGCGAGTGTAGCCGGTATCCGAGTCGGCTTCGGGCCGACGATTTACAGTGCGGCCAAGGCGGCGGTGATTCATTTGACCAAATGTGTTGCCATGGAGCTTGCGCCCTTCGGTGTGCGCGTGAACAGTATATCACCGGGTGGTATTGCAACCCCTATATTCGGAAAAACTTTTGGTTTGGACGAGATAAACGCCGACCGCTCCGTGGATGCTTTGATCTCCCTATTCAAAAAGACCCTTCCCCTGAGGCGTTCAGGACTCCCTGACGATATTGCCTATGGAGCGCTGTACCTGGCAAGTGAAGAAGGCAGCTTTGTCACTGGACACGACCTTGTCATCGACACGGGAATGACCACTGGCAAGTCAGCTTATGAGCAGGCAATGATGAACCAAAAACTCGCCGAGGTAGTCCTTGGTGCAGATGGTGGATAGCGATATTGCCATTTTTGCATTTCTGCATGCGGCTGGAACAAAGGAGCCTGGGTTCAAACCTTAAAGAGTGAATTATCTTTTCTGAGGCACGGCAAAATAACAGCGGTGACTTATCGTTTTCCGGCTCAATCTGGCATATATTCTTTTTTCAAATTTCAATATTTCACCAACGTCCCCTATTCCCCTATTCTCCGTCCCCTATTCCCTATTCCTATTTTCTGGGTATTTTCCTGATTTGTCTATCTCCGCCATGAGCACTTTTTTAGCTCAAAATTCTTCACTTCTTTTTAGAGCCAAAAGATAGGAGTTTTTCGCCCGTAGGTAATTTGTCTATTTCTAATGCCCAAGTTTTATCGAGTATTTTTTCCACTATGGCTTTTTTTGTATCTTTTGAGTCTTCCTCCTTCATTGTCTCGGATATTCGATGGCACATAAGCACGCTGTGATTGTACATCTGTCGATTATAGAAATAATTGAGTTGCTTGATTGAAGTACGATACACCCACAAGAAGAACGCAGAAATAACCTCAATTATCGCGCCAGATAGAATAACAAGGGCGGTTACGTTTGTCTCCAGTCTGCGAATACCAATCTTCGACAACAACTCCACGTCTACAACTTGTAAAAGGATGCCCAACAAGATCACTGTAAATCCAATCCACATGGCTATGAGGCTGTATCGAAAGCTTCGTTGAGTCTGGGTTAGACCTATCTTGTAGTAAGCTTTCATCTGTACTCGGCTATACCGAAGAAGCGAAACTAATCCGGAATTGTCTTTTAGCCGGCCTACTAAATCTTCTTTGAGTTCATTTTCCGCATAAGTCTGTTCTCTATCATCGCGATCTAAGGCCTGGTCAAGTTCCTCTGTCTCAATTTCTGCATAAAGCGAAAGCACTTTGGCAAACATTAGAAAAGCGCCGACAGGCGCGTAAACCGGTAGAGCAGCTAATACGATCACAGCGAAAAAACCAATAATATAATTAAGAATAAATTTAAAGCCGAGGGTACCGAAACTCCATGTCCAAAGAGGGGGCAGTAGTTTGAACCAAGCAATCCATACCACAACAAGAGAAAGGGGAATGCATATTGCGGAAATAACTATTGCTAAATTCCTGGCCGCTGGTTTTTCTTTTATTAGTTTCGCTATGGGCTGCATAATACTCTGAAACCAGGAAACCCGCCTGACGGCAGGTTTTTGATCTGGAGGCTCAGGTTCTTGGGCCGGGAGTCCAGGTTCTTGAGCAATAGGCTTAGATTCTTGAGCAAGGGGCTCAGATTCTTGAACTTTTTTTTCACTCATAAGAACCTCCTTATAGAAAAAATAGGTAGATTAAGCCAATATTTTTACCAATTACTTCCTAAGATAACAAAAGTCCTCACAAATTAGCCGTTAGACTAACTTGACATCAAGTCATGGTTTGTTGTGGAAAAAGGGACATCCCGAAGTTTATAAGTTTCTATTTCAACCACAAAACAGCATATAAAGGTCTTCTTCAGGCCAGAATCGTCATCATCGACCACGATTGGTCTTTTTCCAGCATAATTCGGCGGTAGCGTTTCTGCCTCCCAAGTTTCCGCTTATTTCACGCCAATTAGGCTTCATCCATAGCCGGTGCACCTCTGGCATGGGCGCTTTTACTAATCACGAATCAAGATGTGACCTCATTTATGAGTTTTAAAAATAAGCCCTAATTAATCTAAAGCAAAGTCTGTTTAATTTGTCTAGTAAAGGATATTAATTCAAAGTAGTCATGTGAGAAGAAAAATCTGGTTTCTCAATTTTATTGTTTTCCGCCCAATTCTTTGAGGTACTTAGCAGCCTCTCGGTTTCCGAGATCCGCAGCCTTTTTATACCAGTATCTTGCCCTTGCGTAATCGTTTGATATATGATGTAAATAGCCTAACCAAACCATCCCCTGAGATTCTCCAGAATCCGCAGCCTTTTGATACCAGTGTCTCGCCACAGCGAGATTTTTTTTTACTCCCAATCCTTGATAGTAAATGCTACCCATATTTACCATCGCCATACCTATACCCCTATCCGCAGCCCTCTGATTCCAATATTTCGCATTATCGTAATCTTTCGGCACACCATGACCATTTTGGTACATCCAACCTAAACTGGTCATCGCCCTCGCATTGCCGGCATCTGCAGCCTTTTTGAACCAGTATCTTGCTTTGGCATAATCTCTTTCCACACCATAGCCCTGGTAATAGCAGTCGCCGAGATTATTCATACCCATGGGATCTTTAGCATCAGCAGCTCTTCGATACCAGCGCACAGCCTCAGAAGGATTTTGTGCTACTCCTTGTCCCTTATCATACATATAGCCGATATAAACCAGCGCCTCCCGCCCGCCGTACTTTGCGGACTGTTTGAACGATGACATTGCCATCCGATAGTTCGCTGCATCATAATATTCCCTTCCCTCGATAAGGGTCTCAGCAGCCTTGATACCAAAAGGTGTTGCCGTTTCAGGTTTCCACTCAGGCAAAATGCCTTTGGATACCTGACGGTCACGGTTCAAGAAGAAAAACTCTCCTTTGCTTCCATGTATTGTAAGATCTCCTACCTGGGGGTTCTGGTCCTGGTTGGTAAAAATCTGCACCTCTTGCTTGAGGTAGCTGAATAATTCATACACGCCAATTAAACCGTCTCCGGAATAATCCGCACGTTTATCAAGACCAGCGAAAACCTTCTCGAAAAAAACACTGCCCGGTCCAACCGTTGGAATGTGCCATGTCAGCTCTCCAGTCCCTCCTGCTGTGATAGCGTGGGCACCTGGATTTTTCGGAATAAGTCTTTTGGGACCGCCAAATGACCTTCTGAGAAAAGCACCACTGTAACATGAATTCAGCAGCACCAATACATGGTGCCCCGATTTTACCACCTCATCTACAAATACCCGAACAACCCCGAGATTGATACCGTTGGTTTTATCAGTCCGAGATCGAGCCGTGTTCTTTAACAGATAGCCACTTGCCCCTTCAGTCATACCATGCCCACTATATGCGAATAGAAATCTCGATTTTGGGAATTTTTTAAGTCGGCTAGGGAAGTACGTCTGAAGGAAGAACTCCAAATTTTCTGTCGTTACATATTCCTCTTTTAACACGACAATCTCATCAAAGAACTCGTAGGTTTTTAAGTAATCTTGCAATTTTGTTATATCTTTGGCTGCGGGCTTCAATTCCTTTTCTGTCATCGGCATATTTGGATACTGGGAAACGCCGGCAATTAAGGCAAAACTTCTACCGACATCATTCCAAGTAAGGTTGACGAGATTCAGGGTTTTTTCGGATATTGACCGATTATCTATGTAGTGTACGAAGAACTTTTGGTAGTCCTCTGGCACCTGTGGCCTGCTCTGTGCCGACACTATACTGACAAACAGGCTAAACAGAAGCGACAAGAGACAGGCCGATATCAAACTGTACTTATATCTTGCTTTTTGCATGCTCAAACACCTCCTTCCAAAAAAAACCATTTTGGAAAGCAAGGACCCCAAATGAAATCATTTGAATCGGTTCAAGGTCTGAAGTTCCCTTCACTGATCCGATTAAGGGAAGAAGCACAATAGGAGAAATAACCAAAGGTTTCAAAAAGGTTCTCCAGACAAATTTTCCCTTCATATAGTAGAAATAATGACCAGCAATTCCGATCAGGGTACATACAAACATGATTCCGATTGCAACAATAGGTGCGACTCCGCCAAATGGTACCCTGCTGGCAGGAAAGCCCGTCGTCACTTTCAGAACAACGATCACCACCAAAAGAATTGCAGCTTGAATTATAAATCTTTTGACAGCACGGGAAAATACAAGCTCGACAATAATGAATAATCCGAATAAGCCCAAGAATAATATAAGTAAGTAAGTGATTATTGTTGACAAAATTCCCTCCTTGTTGACAAAAAATTGTTATGGATTTGGTTGAGAACACTTATATTGTGATGATGGCTTGACATAGAAAGGTTAAGATTTTTTGCCAGTGCCGCAGTTGCTGAATTTGGCATCATATGCCCCCGATCATTTCCGGTAAAAGTAACAGGATCAACTCGAGCATTCTCGGTTAGACCTAAATCTGCGTAGGAAAAGGGATGTTGCTCATAATCTACAAATCGTTAGGCATTACTTACCCTGTAGATAGCCATAGTGGTTGCTTTCTATCTGCAGAGTGGCCGATCGAGTAATTTTGATTAATGAACAGTGTAATCTTTATACTTGTTTCCTTAATTAAGGGTTTACCCTTATAGGTAAAAATTGAGACAAGGTATTCAAAGTGGCGTGAAGCTTCAGCAATTCCTGTATTGTCTGTGTGGAGATCAGCTTTCGCTTCAGGGGGGAAGAGGTAAAGAGAAATAAACAACCAAGCTCAGGAGAACGGCAGACAATTTATTCAGTTTAATTGTCATCATTTCTCTCTCTGCGGCTGATAATGGTACTTATCTATCTGATATAATTACCCAATTCCACCTGAATTGTCAATAGCAATAAAGCATAAATGACTTTTGATATGGAATACAAATGATTTTAGGGAAAATTGTTTTATGAGGAGATAAGATTTATTAAGGTTCATGAATCATAGCTATTAGAGTCACACCTTGATTAGTGAATTATCCATGGCCTGTCTGGTTCCGACATAGGCGCTTTTTCTTATTGACTATTTAAGATGTGACACCATTTATTGCGGTTACATCGCCCAACAGATTACCATTTGGGGTGGCTATTTGCTTAATAGGCCGGGCAATTCGTCCAGGGTTTTGATTTCAAGATCCGGTTGATAGGGCAAACCTTCCGGTCGCTGGGCAAAGCGATTTATCCATGCGACCCGGAGGCCGAATGCCGTCGCACCAACGGCATCCCAGGCATTGGAGGACAGAAAGACAATCTCGGCCGCCGTTACCCCGAGCTCAGCGACCGCCAGCTGGTAAACTGCCGGGGCCGGCTTAAAAATTCCGACCATTTCGACCGACAGTATCTTTTGGACCAGATCTTCCAACCCGCTGCTCTTAACCACGGCCTCGAGCATGGCCGGTGAACCGTTGGAAAGGATCGCAATCTGCTGGCCGCTGTCTTTTAATCTTGCCAGCGTATCCGGCACCTCGGGATAGCATTCCAGCTCAAGATAGGCGTTTATAAGATCGTTTCGCAATTGTTGGTCTGCGATATCAAAAAGATCCAGCGCGTAATCGAGGGCGTCCTGGGTTATCTGCCAGAAATCGGCATGCTTTTTCATCAAGCTGCGAAGCCAGGTGTATTCAAGCTGCTTGGTGCGCCATGTACCTGATACCCGATCGGCGAGATCACCAAGGCGTTCACTGTATTTTCCAACAGCAGAATGAACATCAAACAACGTTCCATAAGCGTCAAAAACACAGGCTTTTATATTCGGAATCAGGGATTCTTGCGGCATCAGGGACCTCCATTTTTCTCTGCTCTATTTCCGATTTTGATACTTCTTCTTGACAAATTCTAGTGATTCATCAATAGCGGTCAAAGTCAGATTCAGGTCTTCTTCCGTGTGCCGATAAGAAATATAAGCGTGATGATAGGGGGTAAAGAAAAACCCCTTGCGAATCATTTGCGTATAAAAATCTTTTCGCTTACCTTTATAGGATCCGGCTTCATCCTTTTTAAAGGTGATGTAGAACATGGGGGCAATTCCGGTGAGTTCGGCGCCCACATCATGCTTGTTTAGGATTTCCTGAATTTTTTCCATGAACCACTCGCCTTTTTTCCATATGTCTGCAAGGACGTTATCCCGCTCTAAAATCTCAATGGTCTTCAGTGCGGCAATAAATGCCTCGCTGTTGGGAAAAAACGTGGAAGAAATAAAGAGCTTATCGGCAGCTGCCATCATGACATCCTTTTTGCCGGCGACCACCGAAATCGGGTACCCGTTGGCAATGGCTTTTCCTAAAACCGAAATATCCGGATAAACACCGTATAGCGCCTGGGCGCCACCGAGCGACAGTCTGAATCCTGTCCGGATCTCATCATAGATCAAAACGGCACCATATTTATCCGCCAGGTCCCGGACCCCTTCAAGGAATCCGGGTTGTGGAATCTGCATTTTCTGGTGGTTGGGATGGCCGAACGGGGTCATGATTATAGCCGCTGTTTCATTGCCATGATCAGCCATCAATTCTTCAAGCTGGGTCAAGTTGTTGTACTGGAATTCAAGCACATCTTCATAAAATTTTTGGGGAATCCCGCCTTTCATTTCGACACACCAGTCATGCCAGCCGTGATAACCGCACCGCATGACCTTAAGCTTATTTGTATAGGCCCTGGCAATCCGGATACTCGCCGTTGTTGCGTCGGATCCGGTCTTTAAAAAAATACTCATCTCGGCAGACGGAACAAGCTCAGCGATCTTTTTGGCCAGATCATTTTGGTATTTTTGGGTTAGGGTAAAGCAAAAGCCTTTTTCCGTGATCTGCTTGTAAACCGCTTCATCCACCTCACTTTCTCGGTAACCGAGAATAATAGGTCCGTAGCCGCATAGAAAATCGATAAATTCATTGCCGTCCACGTCGGTGAGGCGGCATCCTCTGCCGCCTTCAAGAAATATGGGATATTCTCCGGCAATGAAATCGGTGGGTTTTCTGGCACCCAACACACCTCCGGGCACCAGGCCACAAGCCTCTTTAAATAGCGCTAAACTTTTGGTGATATTGAGCTTTTCCGCTTCTTTCATGGACGACCTCCTGGACCTAATTATCCGGTTTGAACATGGAAGCAATTGTTTCCGTCTGATGGATCCTCGCTCCCCTGGCGATAAATGCGGCAAGAAATTTATCCGGATCAATACAGCCTTCAGGGGCGACAACACCCTTTTCAGTCACATCTCCGGCGTTCATCATCAATGCGGCGATTGATGCGGGGAGCCCTGTGCCGGGGGCCATTCTGCCCACCATATCGGCTGTATAGGTGACTGCATCGCCATCCCTTGTGCCCTTGACAATGACTTTAAGACCGGAAGACTGCGGGCCGTTGTCTCTTCCCACGGGAATGGTTTCCCAAAGTTTAAGCGCAATATCATAAGGCGTGACCTCGACGCCCTTGATATTAATGGGTTCTGTATTTAAAAAACCGGTGTCTTTCTGTTCTTTAATCAGCTCATCCACCCATAGGGGAATAAGCGCGCCTTTAATAATGACGTTTTTAACCCCCTTGATGTACTTGGGAAGGGTTAATGGCTGGGGATGCCCCACGTATCGGACATGGCAGGTCCCCAGAGGTTCGAGAAACTGTTCGGCCACGACATCGGTGCCGCCTTCTACATAAACCAGTTCGCCATTAATATACTGGGGAATTTTTCCGAGGGTCATATGAAGGCTATGATCCCAGGCCGCGCCGGCCAGCTCGGCGATACTGACCACCCAGTAAAGATAAATATCATCCACTTCGTCGAGACGGTCCGCATACCATTTGACCAAAACATTATTGGTTCCCGGATCCGAACCCATTCCCGTGAGAACGGTGATGCCGGCCGCTTTCGCCAATTGATCGATTTCGGAGTTAAAAAGAATTTCCGTACCCTCGTAATCATCACAGATATCAATATAATTCACCTTGGCTTCTACGGCTGCTTTTGCCACAGGCACCGCTGTCTTGTAAAAAGGGCCGGCTGTATTGATAACGACATTGACATCTCTGAATGCAGTAACCATGGCGTCATGATCATTGACATCCATCTTAACCAGGGTGGTCTTTTCGCTTTCACGCAATTTGGCGGACAGCCTTTCCGGATCCGGGTAGAGGTCTGCCAAAATGACATCCGAAACCTGTTCCTGTTTAACGAGATCCCTGGCGACACCCTGGCCCATACCGCCGACGCCACCAATGATTAATGCACGCATTCTTAGCCTCCTGTTAAAAATAGATAACGATCGCCCATAATTCTTCCTGAGTTATCGTTTTGAAACCGCTTCTATGTTAAGTTCTGCTTTTTATGAATTGCTTCTAATATTTTATCCGGCGTGATGGGGTATTCGTCGAAATAGACCCCGACCGCATTGGACACAGCGGCGCTATAGGCCTGGGCAGCGGACATGGCGATTGACATGCCGGCTTCTTTGGCACCGTAGGGACCTTTGGGATCAATGGATTCCACGATAATGGAATTGACATTGGGCATGTCCACGGCCAGAGGCACTTTGTATTCCAACATGGTCGGATTCATCACCCGCCCCTTGTCGTCCCAGAAATGGTATTCGGTGAGCATGCCGCCCTGGCCGCCCATGGCCACCGAGCCTTGGAACTGGCCTTCCAACACCATGGGATTGATGGCAAAACCCACGTCCTGGGCGGCCGTGACGTCCAGCACTTTCACCTGGCCGGTTTCCGGATCCACCGCTACCTCAACAATTGTGGTGCCGTAGGAAAAAGCCTCGCACATCTGGCCGTAAGGATTTTTCACCCATTCCCGTTTGGGATCCGTTTTTGGCCAGTACCCGCCTTCACCGGTCACACCCCTGCCTTGGATCAGTCCCATACGGACAACTTTTTTCAGGGGGATTCCCTTATCCGGACTGCCTTTTACATATATCATGCGATCTTTGGCAACCAGATCGTCCTTGCTGGCTTCAAGGGCGTCAGCGGCAATGTCAAAAAGCTTCTCCCGGGCATTTTGGGCGGCGATCTGAACTGCCTGACCGCCCACGAATGTCGATACCTGGGAATAAGCCCCCGGATCTGAAGGCGTCAATTCTGTATCGGCAGTCACCAGCTGGATATCTTCGGGCAAAAGCCCCAGCTCTTGGGCGGCGATCTGCACCAGCATGTTGTCATTGCCCTGGCCATTGTCCACCACACCGGAGACCACCGTTACCCCTCCGTCTTCGTTGAGCTTGATAAACGCCTGTGATCCGCCGCGGATACCCATGGGAAAACCGGTCTGAACCGAATTGCAGCCGATGCCGATGCCGTGGTAGGGAGGCAGCCGGTCGATTTTTTTATCCCAACCGGCCTTTTCCGCTGCCTTGACGATGGTCTCTTTCATGGCGCAGCTGCCCACATAAGAACCGGTGCAGGTGGTGTCTCCCACTTCCCTGGCATTGCGCAACCGCATGGTCACCGGGTCGATGTTCAAATGCGCGCCGATCATGTCTAACTGGGTATCGATGCCGCAGGCGAATGAGCGCCCGTGGACCCGGATCATGCCCCGGATGGGTTTGTTGGTGTAGATGCGGTAGCCGTTGTAGCGGACGTTTTCCATCCGGTAGGCCTGCTCCATGGATAAAAAAGGCACGCTGGTGGCAATGGGACCCGTGCTGCTGTAGGCCCCGCCGTCCATATAGCACGTGATGTCCCGGGCAATGACCCGGCCTTCCTTGTTCACGCCGGTTTTGATTGTGGTAATCATGGAATGGCCCTGCCGGGTGGACACCGTGTTTTCCTCCCGGGTGTAGACAATCTTGACCGGCCGGCCGGCCTTGCGGGCCAACAGGGCGCAGATATAATCGGCAGGGGCGATTTCGCTGCGCCCGCCGAAGTGGCCGCCGATGGTTATTTTCCGCACCCTGACTTTATGCAGCGGGATGCCCAGCGCGTTCGAAAGCGGCTTTGATTTCATGTGGGGCCCGGCATTGGGGCACCATATGTCCAGGTTGCCGTCCGCATCGAATTTGGCCACAACAGCATAAGGCTCGGCCTGAAAATAGGATTCCTCGGCAGCGGTAAACGTGTCTTCCCTGACATAGTAGGATTCGGAAAAGCCTTTTTCCACATCGCCCACGTTGATTGGGACATGGATGTTGATGTTCTGGGGAAAATCCTCGTGAATCAGCGGCGCATCCGGCGCCATGGCTGCCATGGGATCGAAAACCGCCGGCAGTTCTTCATAGGTCACCTGAATCAGACCGAGCGCCTCAAGGGCCGTGTCTTCGTCCACGGCCGCCACGGCCGCCACTTCCTCGCCGAAGTAGCGGACCTTTTCGGTGGGCAGAAATTGCTGATCCACGGTGTATCGGAAAACACCCCATTTCCTGCCGCTGGTGTCTTTGCCTGTGAGCACGGCTTTGACGCCGGGCAGATTTTCGGCCGCCCGTGTGTCGATATCCACAATGCGCGCGTGGGCATGGGGGCTGCGGAGGATTTTTCCGGTCAGCATATGCGGGAATGCCAGATCCGCCGTGAATTTGGCGCCGCCGGTGACCTTGGCGCGGGTGTCCACCCGCGGCATGCGGGTCCCGACGATTTCAAATTGGCCGGCCTTGTCGGTTTTATGCAGCATAGAAAGATTCGGCCGGGTCTCTGCCCCGGCCGGTGAAATTGCGGCCTCCTTTACCGATTCAACAATCTTTTGATAGCCCGTGCATCGGCAGATGTTGCCGCTCAGGGCTTTTCGGATTGTGTCCTCTTCAGGCTCCGCTCCGGAGAGCGTGAAGCCCTTGGCCGCCATGACCATCCCCGAAGCGCAGTATCCGCACTGAATCGCACCGTTCCGGATCAGGGCATCCTGGACCGGGTCCAGCTTGCCCCCTTGGGCCAGGCCTTCCACGGTCACAATGCGGGTGTCCGCCGCTTCCAGAGCCAGTGTCAGACAGGCGCGGACCGGCTTGTCGTCCATGAGCACCGTACACGAGCCGCAAACCCCCTCGCCGCAGCCTTCTTTGGCGCCGGTCAGGTCCAACTGCTCCCGGAGCACCTCCAGCAGGGTCCGGTGGGGCTTGACGGTCAGTTCAATCTTTTCGCTATTGACGTTCAGGGTCAGCGGTACCTTTTTCATTGGATTTCCTCTTTCATTGAATTTCCGCTAAGGCTTCCTCAAATGCTCTTCGTGCCAGCACCGAAACCATCCGGCTGCGGTAGTCCACGGTGGCGCCGACATTGTCCACGGCAAACGCCGATGCCAGATCCATGCATTGGCCGACGGCGTCGTCCATGGCCTGGGCATCTGTTACGCTTTTCCCGTTCAGCTTTCCGGCTGCTTGAAGGAGAATTAACGGCGCCCTGCCCATAGCGCCCACCGCAATCCGGGCTTCGCGAATCACAGCTTTTTCGGTTCGAACAAAAACCGCCACTGAAACGATGGGATAATCCACGGCGGATCGAAATGACAGTCTTTTGTATGCGCTTGACGAGCCGGCTTGGGGGATGGGGATGTGGATATCCGTCAGGATCTCATCCGGTTCCAGCGTGAGCGGGTGTTCGCCGACGGTGGAGTATAGATCGGGCAGAGGGATTTTTCTTTTTCCTTTGCTGCCGACAATGGCCACCTTGGCATCTAAGACCGAAAGCGCCGTTGCACCGTCGGATTGAAAGGTGGAATGGCAGCGGTCCGAGTCCTGTCTGGCATAGCAAGTCTGGCCTCCGGCTTTGTGGCAGGGTGCTTTGCCGGACCGCCAGAATGCGGATTGATTGTAAAACAGGCATCTGGTGTCCTGGCATAAATTACCGCCGATTGTTCCGCGGTGGCGCTGTATGGATGGTGCGCCGATGGATTCCATGGCCTGATGCAGAGCCGGCAGTTCTTCTCGCACAAAAGGGGAAGCACTAACAGCGGCAAGGGATGTTCGGGCACCGATAACGACCTCTCCGTTGCCTTGCCGGATGCCCTCCAGTACACCGAGGCTTTTGAGGCTTAAAAGATATGCCGGCTGGCAGAGCCGCTGCTTCATCCGTACGAGCAAATCGGTACCGCCACCCAGAATGCGGCAAGAATCTCCGTAAGTCTTCAAATAATCTAGAGCGTTTCCTATTTTCTTTGGCTCCAGGTATTCAAATCGAGGCAAACGCATTTTAATCTTCCGTTGAAATCATCCTAAATAAGATTGCAGGATTTTCTGTAGCTAAGTTAGAGACTGGGGCCTATTTTCCCAGAATAATTTAAACCAAAAAGGTTCAAAGGTCAAAGGTTGAATCGCGGCCGGTGCAGGCGGCCGATAACCAAGATTGCTGTGCGGTCTGACGGTATTGTACGCCTTTCGCCAATTCTCGATTACAACCTTTGTCTATTTGGAAAAAGGGGCCAGGACTTGATCAGTGATCATATGTTGACGATGGTTTATGGCAACTGGGGCCAAATCTTGAATAGTGAGTTATCTCTTCTTGGCCACTATAAAATCACAATACTTCAACAGCAGTGACTTGTCGTTCCTCGGCCTGAATCGTCCTCCTGGGCCCACGAATGGTCGTTTCCCGGCTTAATCTGGCCGATATTCTTTTATCTAAATTTCAATGTTTCATCCTGTCGCACCTCTCCCTCAAAATCGAGGCGGATAAAATTTTATCACCGATTTTGGACAATGATCCTTGAAATCAACAACACAGTGGCTCGGATCCTGCCTGGAATACCGGGCCAGATGGGGCCTACTAATAAAATTCCGCTTGATTGTTAATTGACGTTAGAGAATGATCAAGCAGCTCATCCGATTTTTTCCTTAAATTCGGTCGCCGATAGGACATACCCCAGACAGCGCTTCACATTTTCCAGGCCTAAAACATGAAGATCCTCGCCATACATGCTGGCAACGCATTCTTCAATCACCACGACCTGGAAATCCCGATTAAATGCCGAAAAAGCGGTATTCATGACGCAGGTGTTGGTATTGATGCCCATCAGGACCACTGTTTTTGCGTCGAGCGTGCGAAGAAGAATTTCCAGATCGGTGCCGTAAAAGCAATCCAGACGCTTTTTATTATTAATCACGTAGTCGCTCGGCTCGAGCAGATCCGGAATAATCTCTGTCCCGGGACTTCCTTCCAGATTGTGCCCTTTGGTCGTCGATTTTCTGCCCGGACTGAGGCGGTCCTTTTCATTGAGGACATCCTGCACGGATTTCCAGAACCCCACTTTCATTCCTTCTGAACCGAACCCCGCGATATTTCGATGGATGAGGATTACATGGATAACGGGAATATTTCGTGAGCGTGCAAATTTCAGAACATCGCTTGCATGCGTTATCACCCGTTTACAATCCTCTTGCGAAGCCGGCATTGTGGCGACCGAGGGATCCAGGTGGCCTCTGTGCATATCTACGGCAACAATGGCCGTTTCGGATGAGTCAAGCGTAAGCTGTTTTTTTAAAGCCGAAAACATGCTCGATCTGTCTGTAATTTTGATCTGGACCATAGTGTTTCCCTTCCATATTGAACCGAAATTGCGAGCACATCCTCCGCCCGCACAAATCTTCGGCGGACTGCGGGGTTAGAGCGGATCTAAAATAAGAAAAAGGTCCTTAACGGTGGAAGACACCCTGCAGTTTGATGGAGTGAAAAAAAATCCTAAAGATACACGCATTTTACAGGTTTCGTAACTTTTCAATCAGTTCTGCCGGCAATGCCCCACCGAACGCTGCGTTTTGACTCGATTGTTGAGCAGTCCTGATTCCCGTTGCGACGGTCGCCACATTGTTGTTGGAAATACAAAAACGGAGCGCCAGTTCGGCCGTTGACATCCCGATTTCGTTTGAAATTTCTTGAAGTTTGTCTAAACGCACTTTGAATTTTTTCATGTTTTCCGGTGTCAGCAAAAGGGCCCGAATATCTCCTTCCGCGAAAGTGTGTCCCTCTTTAAATCGGCCGGTAAAAAAGCCGCGCTTAAAGGGAACGCGCGCGATGATGCCGATATCCGATTTCGTGGCTTTCTCAAAAACCATTTCCGGCTCGCGTTCCAAAAAATTGTATTCCATTTGCATTACTGCCGGGCGGCCGTTTTTTATGGTCAGTTCGCATTCCGGTACCGTATTTACGGACACCCCCCAGTGTCTGATTTTTCCCTCTTCAACAAATGCATCCAGCAGGTCAAAACTGTCTTCGTTTTCGATATTGTCTACCCCCGGATTATGAAGGAGATAAAGGTCAATCGTTTCTAGACCCAGTCGTTTCAGGCTGGATTCAACACAGTTTTGAATGTAGTCGGGGGTAAAATTGAGCTGGCGGGTCACCATGTTGTTGCCGCCCTTGGTGCAGATTAGGATTTGGTCTCGATCCGATCGCTCCCTGAGGAATCTTGCAAGGACTTCTTCGCTGTGACCGGATCCATATGCGTCTGATGTGTCGATAAAATTAATTCCTTTATCAACAGCAGTGTTCAATGCGCGAATGCTTTCGCTATCGTCGACCGCACCGAATACACCTCCGATAGTCATGGCGCCGAACCCGATGACACTAACCTCAAGGCCCGTGCGTCCCAATATCCGCTTTTCCATATAACACCCCCTTGTTTCAAGCCGGGTTCCACATCGGTTGAAACCAAATTTTCATTTAAAAGCTTATGAATGAATAATCCGTTATGGACTCACGCAATATCAACTGATATTTATGCCTTCTCCGGAACGATGGGAACCAGCACATAGGGTTGTTTGTCCTTGTCAAAGTGGATCGTTACATTTCCACCAAAAATCTTGGGCGGGCGATCTATGGGGTCATTATGCAGGAACGGCCCCACTCCGGTGAAAGCGTTTTTCATGTTTGAGAGACCCTGATCAGCCCCACCCGGGTAAACGTAATCCTTACCCCGCACCGATAATGCGATGCGATGGCCTTCGGGCACCACAATACAGGTCGGCCATATTTCCACATCCAGTTCCACAATTTCACCCGGTTTGAGCGGCTGCTTTTCATCATGGGTATGATACGGCCGGTGGGGAGCGGACAGGTTTTTGTCCAGCTTGCGGTGCGATGCCCGCAGCCATCCCTGGGCCACGGGTGTGTGCGGATCTAAGGCGCCTTGAAAAACGACTTCTTTCAGATCAGGCGTAAACACCCTGAATACCAAAAACAGGTCGGCATCCTCTGTATCAGAGGAGATCCAAATCTTACAGGCCAGAGGCCCGGTAATTTCTGTCTCCTTTTCGAAAGGCTTGGATAAAAACGTTACCCCATTCCCCAGGCCCGCGTAAGAAACCGTGCCGGCCTCCCCATTCGATTCGGTTTCCAGTGTTAGGCCGGGTTGCAGATAAAACCTGGTCCATTGCGTTCGGGCAATGGGCCACTCGTTTTCGAAGCGCTCCACGAATTTATCAATATGACGAACCTGGAGCTGTACTCTCGGACGCTTGTCCCAGCCGTTTTGTTCACCTTTGAGATAGTAGTCAAAAAAGGCTTTTTGGATTTCGCGCCCATAGTCCGTATAAAATTCGGTCCAGTGCTCGATCCCATGACACTCAAGCCATTTTTCGTCGGAAGCGGCCTGTGTAAATGATTCAAAGTTTCCGCGTGGGTGCAGGCCGTTTCCTCCCCAGTTGGCGGCGGACAGAAAAGGCACGCTCACCTTGGACCAGTCGGGCATTCGAGCCTGCCAATACTCATCGAACAGGTAATGTTCACGCACCGACTTGCCGAGATCTTCGCGGTTGGCGCCCAGCTCTTCTTCGGAAAGCTCTAAAGGGCCGGATACCCAATCGCCGGTAAAACGGCTGCGGTAACCGCGCGAGCCCAAACCGTGCTGCACGCTGGTTACCTGCATGTCATACCAGTTGGCCATAAATGTGCACAAAATACCGCCGTGATGGGACATGTCACGATAATAATCGGCGGCGCCTTCCCAGGCGCACATCGCCGCTAAATGCGGCGGCTGAATCGATGCGACCTGCCATTGATTCATGGCATAATAAGAAATGCCATTGATTCCGATCTTGCCATTGGACCAGGTCTGCGCGGCGGCCCATTCGATGCAATCATGCAGATCCTGAGTTTCTCTGGGCGACCAGACTTCCACGTAGCCGGGTGAGCGGCCGCATCCTCTCGAATCCACGCGGACACACACATACCCATCGGGAACCCATTTTTCAGGATCGCATACTTCCCAGCTTTGATATTTATTGGTTGAATTGGCGGTAACGTCCGGATGTTCTTCGGCCATGCGGTTCCAGCAGGAAACATACCCATCCTGAAAGGCAAGATATTTTCCATAGGGACCATAGGTCAGAATAACCGGATATTGGCCCTCATCGATGGGTCTATACACATCACATCTGAGGATGATGCCGTCATCCATCTCGATCGGTACATCCCAGTCGATGCGCATACCATCTCTGATTTCGCTCTTTTGAGTCATAACTTTTCCTCCCGGTTTGGAATTTAAAGGAAAGTATGAGCAGCCAACCTCAGCTCATCTTCTGCGGCAGCCAGATGGCAAGTTCCGGAAAGACAATGAGTATTGCCAGCACCACCAGTATGATCGGCACAAAGACGGCTGCTCCGATAAACAGATCTTCGAGAGATATCTGGTCGCGCAGCACACCTTTCATTACGTATATGTTCAGACCCAGGGGGGGCGTGATGGCGCCGACCTCCACCAGGATCGTAATAAACACGCCAAACCAGATAAAATCGATCCCCTTGTCAACCATAACAGGCGTGACAAAGGGCAGGGTTAAAACCATCATGGATATGGAGTCCAGGAACATCCCCAGAATGACATAAAAAATGGCCAGCAGTCCCAGTAAGGCAAACAGGGGAACATTGAGATGAATAATCGCGTTGGTCACCACATCCATCAGGCCGCTGCGCGTCAGAAAGGTGCTGAAAACCGACGCCCCGGCCAGAAGCAGGAATATCATGCTGCTGGCGTGCAGCGTACTGAGAATGGAATCTTTGAATATCGGCCAGCTCAGTTTACGCAAAGCCAAAGCCAGCAGCATGGAGCCAAAGGCCCCCAGGGCGGCAGCCTCAGTGGGATCTACCAATCCGGTATAAATGCCTCCGATGACGAGCAGGGCCAGCAAGAAAACAGTCCACAACCGGTAAGATTCAACGATACGCCTTCTCAACGGGGGTGGTGGCGGAACGTTGCCCTGCAACTTCCAGGTCGAGCTGAACCGTACCAGGGGTATGATTCCGATGGCAATGACTGCGACATAGACCAATCCGGGGAAGATACCGGCGATAAAGAGTTTTCCGGGAGATGTTTCGGTGAGGATCCCGTAAATGATCATGATGATGCTGGGCGGGATCAGAATCGCCAGCCCGCCGGCCGAAGCGACGATGCCGGTGGCCAGGCGCATGCTGTAACCGCTGCGCGTCATTTCAGGCACGGCAATTTTGGAGAAGGCTGCGCAGGAAGCCAGGCTGGAGCCTGCGGCCGCTCCGAAAACCGCATTGGCAAGCACCGTAGCAATACCCAGTCCTCCGGGCAGATGCCCGACCCAGTCTCTTGCGACCTTGTAAGCATCACTGGTGAGTCCGGCATGAAAGGTAAAATAGCCCATGAGCAAAAAAAGGGGGACGGCAATAAACGTGAATTTGGCCAGGTATTTGAAAATCTGATCGGGAATATAGGTGATGGCGGGGACCAACCCCATGAAATAGATCAACCCGCCGGCACCTACAAATACCAGCGCAAAGGAGATGGGACACCGGATAATGATCAGTAACAACAGGACAGCAACACCTACCATGCCAGCAATTATGTCAGGATCCATCACCTTCCTCTGCTTTTATAAGGATGCACCGGCTGCCCGAACGATCTGAGTTCACATTTCTTTTGCCCAGGCTTTGCGGATCAGGTTGAGCGCGCTGAATATCAGCTGCAGGGCAATCAGGCCCATTCCGACCACAAACAAGAAGCGAAAGGGCCAGATGGGCCAGGGAAATGCGCCCAGTCGGACTTCCCGGATGAGAAACCATTTCCAGGCAAGCCCCCAGCTGGACCAGGTCAGCAGCCCGAATATTGTCGCTGAAAGCAGCAGAACCACTATATCCAGGATTGTCTGAGTCCGGGTTGACAATCGCTGGGTAAACAGGGTTACGTTTATGTGTCCGTCCAGCATCGCCACGTACGCCATGCCGAGAAATACCGAGGCGAACATGATGGTCTCACACGCTTCCAGACCACACGGTACCGGGTGCCCCAGTTTACGACCAATCGCCCCGGCAGTGGCCAGCAGCATGAGAATTGCGATTCCGCTACCGCCGGCCACCGCTCCGACTTTAGACAGTCTCTCTACAAACCTGGTTGAAGTATTCAGAAGATTCACTACCACACTCCATCACCAACTTATCCTGGGTCTTATTTCTTGGGCGCCCAGGGATAGCCCTTGGTGTCGACCACATTCTGATACTTGTCTCTCAGTTTCTGGTAATGGGCCCAGACCTCCGGAGCGTTCTCGCCGCCGGGCATCTTTTTCACCTGTTCAACAAAAGCGGCTTGAGCTGCGGGCAGGATTTCAGTCTCAAGCTTTTTCCTGTCCGCAGGTGTCATTTCATGAATCTCTACCCCGAAGTCCTGCCACTTCTTGCGTAACAGGGCCGTCTCTGCATACATGGCTTTGGCGAAGTAATCGATCCAGTCGGACTGTAACTTCAGCAAAATGTCCTGGATGTCCGCGGGCAGCTTATTCCACACCTCCAGCCGCACTGAGCGCTGCGTGCCGAGGGAGTAACCTGCGCCAACCTCAATCACGCTCTTCATCACCTCCCAGTGCTTGAAACCGTCACTCACAATATAGGTGAAACCGGAGCCGTCCATCGTGTTGCGGGCCAAAGCCTCATAGATGTCGCCATAGGGCATGAATACGGATTTCAGTCCGATCCGCTTCTCCGCCTCAAAAAGAGAACCGCCGTAAGTGCGGACCGTCTTGTTTTGAACATCATCGAAGGTCGCAACTTTTTCTCTGAAGCCGTAGTGCATCAGCCCGCTGTGGTGAGTGAACAGCGGTTTGATCCCCAGTTTTTTGTGCTCCGCTTTGAGGTGATCATTCTCATTATAGAGGGCGGTGGCCGCTTTTTGAGCAACCCATAAGTCCGTGCTGACGCCGACCATTTCCGCCAGCATGGACAGGGGCATATCGCTGGGAAAATAGGGGGGACATACCTGGGCAACATCCGCCAGACCGGTCTGGAGGGCCGGCAGCGCCTGCGGCCACCCGGAAAGGGACCCGCCAAAGTATATCTTGACCGCGACCCGGCCCTCGGTGCGTCGCTCTACCTGGTCTTTCCACCAAAGCAGGTGCGGATAGTAGAACCCGGCCGCCGGGAATGCTTCGGCGTGCTTCAGTGTAATGATTGGTTTTTGCTCTGCCGCCTTCACCGGCCCGCTAAATACGACCAGGGGCAGGCAAACCACCAGAAATAGTATCAACCCTGATAAAAAGCGCTTTTTCATTTTACGTCCTCCTTTTGTTTGGTGTTGTCACATTTGAAAAGCATTTACGAATCGATACACCTCCTAAGGGTAAGCATAAGCAAGCACACGGAGTTTTTTTTATTACGGCTGTAAATATGTCAATGGAAGAATAGGGCTATCTTCATATCCGAGACAGCGTTTCCATTAATCCGTTTTTATTTTTTACCCTTTCCGTTATGCCTGCATTTCTGAGTGAGAAGAAAATGGGTTTTTTACGGTAAAAAATAATTATCTCGAACTGAATACACTTATTTTATCAATGAAAAAAGATAGTTATGAACGGTGGGGATGATACAGCTATAATATACAATTTTACTTCTGTCAATATATTAACGGATCTAAAACCCCAAAAATGTTATCCGGAATGGAAGCTTTCAGCTTCTATTTGTTTTATGCCGCCATCCACCAGACCCCTAAAAGAGAGGAAAACGGATATGTCCTTAAATAAACAAATATTTTCCCTAATGGTCTTATTTAAACTGCTTGCCGCGGTCCAGGTTGCGGTACTGGATGGCTTCGGAGATGTGGGCGACGGCGATATCGGCCGATTTCTCCAGATCGGCAATCGTACGGGCGATTTTCAAGATGCGGTTGTAGGCCCGGGCGGACAGCCCAAGCTTGTCGATGGCCGACTCCAGCAGGCGGCAGGAAGGGTCGTCGACTTTACAGTGTTTTTTAATGTGGCGGCTGCTCATCTGGGCGTTGCAGAAAATCTTGGTCCGGGATAATCTTTGGGATTGGATTTCGCGCGCATCGGCAACGCGTTTGCAAATGATTTCAGAAGCTTCCGCAACATGGTCCTGCATCAGGTCTTTGTAGGGCACGGCCGGCACCTCCACGTGCATATCGATACGGTCCAGCAGCGGTCCGGAAATTTTGGAACGGTAGCGCCGGATCTGCTGATGGGTGCAGCGGCACTCATGTTTGGGGTCTGAAAAATAGCCGCAGGGACACGGATTCATGGCGGCCACCAGCATAAAATCGGAAGGATAGGTCAGAGAGGTTGTCGCCCGGGAAATGGTCACTTTTAGATCTTCGATGGGCTGACGCAAAACCTCCAGGACGTGCTTTTTAAATTCGGGCAACTCATCTAGAAACAGCACACCGTTGTGGGCCAGGCTGACCTCGCCGGGACGGGGTATATGACCGCCTCCGATGAGCCCGGCATCGGATATGGTGTGATGGGGCGAGCGGAACGGCCTTGAGGTAACCAGGGCCTGGCCACGGGCTAACAGCCCGACGACGCTAAATATCTTGGTGGTCTCCAGGGCTTCTTCAAAGCTGAGGGGCGGCAGGATGGTGGGCAGGCGTTTGGCCAGCATGGTTTTGCCGGAGCCGGGCGGACCGATCATGACCAGGTTGTGCCCGCCGGCGGCGGCGATTTCAAGGGCGCGTTTGGCATGTTCCTGTCCCATAACTTCAGCATAATCGATTTTATAATGACCGTCTGTCGAAAATAATGCTGAAATATCAGTATGTTCCGGTTCTATCCGTGAAAATCCCCTTAAAAACCCCACAATTTCGGAGAGCGTTTTGGCGGCCAAAACATCGATATCCTGGACCACCGATGCTTCGCGTCTATTATCAAAGGGCACGATTATGGCCGGATAACCGGCTTTCTTTGCGGCCAGGGCCATGGGCAGCGATCCTTTGACCGCTTTGATGCGGCCGTCCAGCGAAAGCTCGCCCAGTATCAAATACTCGGAAAGCGATTCTTTGGGGATAACGCCGGTGGCCGCTAAAATACCCAGGGCAATAGGCAGGTCAAATCCGGTTCCTTCTTTTTTTATATCCGCCGGAGCCAAATTGACGGTAATTCTGTCATCCGGAAACCGGTATCCGGAATTATTAACGGCCGACTTAACACGCTCCTTGCTCTCCTTAACGGCGGTTTCCGGGAGCCCGACAGTGGTGAAGGTCGGCAGTCCGGAGGTGATGTCCACCTCCACTTCAACCTGGTAGGCATCGATTCCCAAAACGGCACTGCTGAGGACTTTGGCGAGCAAACCGTCTCCTTTTTTAGGGGTTGGGCCGGGCTCAGGGACTTTGACTGCTGAAAGCTATAACAAATCAAGGTTTCGGCGACAATCTTTTTATTACCTGACAACCGGATCGGATATTACCATCTGACTCCCGACCCGGACACACCCTCCGCCGGCGACCGAAATCACTTGCAATTTATAAAGGTTTCGGCTATTTAATAAGCCGAAAGGCTGCAAGTGGATTGATTACGATCTAGCGATTGAAATGCCAAACTGCATTTTGACAGTTTCCTTTCTTTTTCCGCGGCGTTATTTAATGGCTAAGAGGACAACAGGCTAAATCCAAGCTATCGGTAATTTATTACATGATTGCCCTAATAAAACGAGCAAGAACCGTCGTCTTTCTGTTCATACTTTTAGTTATAGCGAATATCGGCTCGGCACAGGATGCTAACCTCACCAATATTACCGTCTCTAATACCCGGGATGATCTCTTGTTGTATTTAAATCTTGAAGGGGCTTTTACAGAAGATATGAATAACGCCATTTTAAGCGGCGTGCCTTCTACATTTTCATATTTTGCAAAGTTGAATAGAGTCCGGAATTTTTGGTTTGACAACGATATCGCCGATATAGAGGTTACGCACACCATTAAATACGATAATCTTAAAAAGGAGTTCACGGTCCAACGCTCCTGGAAAGAGGACAATCCCGAAGTTACCAAATCTTTTACAGAGGCCAAAAAATGGATGACGGAAATCAATAGCTTAAAAATAATTCCGTTAAACAGGTTGAAAAAGGACGAGCAATACCAACTCAGAGTTAAAGCTGAAGTCAGCAAAAAAACCCTCCCCTTATATCTGCACTACATCCTGTTTTTTGTGTCTCTTTGGGATTTTGAAACTGATTGGTATGCCATCGATTTTGTCTATTAACAACAGCCTGTCGGTTATCCGCCCACCATGGATGTTATGATACGATCCAGACTTAAAAGAAAATCATCACTTTCGAAAAAAGAAAGAAAACGGCGCAAACGCGAATTTATTCTCATTATTGGAATTCTGGTCGTGGTTGCCCTGATGACCTTTGTTGAAAGCCGGATCATCAACTTCGGGGCTGATATAGCTGTCTCCAACACCGTTTTGATGTTTATTTTGATTAACATCAATTTGCTGTTGCTCGTCTTAATGATCTACCTTGTTTTTCGAAACCTGGTAAAACTCATCTATGATCGCAGACGCAATGTGCTGGGCTCAAAAATCCGGACCAAACTTGTAATCGCCTTTGTGTCGCTTACGCTTTTGCCGACGATCGTCTTATTTTTCTTTTCCCTTAATTTCATTACCTCCAGTATAGAGTTCTGGTTTAACGTGCCGGTCGAACAGGCCCTTGAAAATTCATTATGGGTGGGCGGACGTATTTATAGCCGGGCCGAAGAGAACAACCGGTTTCTATTAGAAAGGATATCCTATCAGCTGAAAACCAAAAATTTGCTGGATGCTAAAAATAGAGAAGCCCTGTCGCGTTACATTCGGATTGTTCAACGGGAATATAACCTGGATGCACTGGAGGTGTATACACCGACTTCCGAGCGCATAACGTTTGCCCTGGCGCCCCAACTTGAAAACGAATATTTTGGGATTATTTCCGCAGAGGATTTTCAGAAAGAATTGCCATCGGACGGGGTCCGATCGATTTCGCAAACGATACCGTCCGGCGAATTTGTCAAAACCATCGGGACCGTTCCGTTTTCGGTCCAACCCGGGGAAGCGATCGGCTTTGTCGTGGCCACGATTCTAATTTCACCGGATCTTTCCGAAAATTTGCAATTTATTCGAAGGGGCTTTAGCGAATACCAGCAAATTAAGCTGCTCAAAAAGCCGATTCAGATTACCTACTATATATCGCTTTCGATCGTGGCCCTGCTGGTTTTATTTTGTGCCATCTGGTTTGGTTTTTTTATGGCCAGATCCATCAGCCTTCCGATCAAAGAGTTGGCCGAAGGAACTCGCCGGGTGGCGGAAGGTGACCTTAGTTATTCGATCAACCCATTGGGCGATGACGAATTTGGAAGCCTGGTTAAATCCTTTAATCAAATGACAAAAGACCTTCGGACCAGCCGCGGGCAGCTGGAACTTTCCGCGCGCATGCTTCGCCATCAGAATGTTGAAATCGAGGAAAAGCGGCGATTTATGGAAATCGTGTTAAAAAGCGTTTCTGCCGGTGTGGTCACCCTGGATGCCAAAGGCATTATATCGACCATGAACAAATCGGCCGAAAAGATGCTTAATCTAAAATCCGAGCAAATCCTGAACAAAAGCTTTAAACACCTGCTGACCGGCCAGTTTCTGGAACTGGCCAATGAAATTATGGACAGCCTGCCGGTGTCCCGCGGGGACACCATTGAATTGCCGCTAAAGCTCACGATCGAAGGAAGGCCGCGGAGCTTTCTGATTTCAGTCACTGCGCTCAAAGACGACGCCGGCAAACACATGGGAACGCTCATGGTGTTCGATGATCTGACCGAACTGGAAAAGGGGCAGCGCATGGCCGCCTGGCGCGAGGTCGCACGGCGAATCGCCCATGAGGTTAAAAACCCGTTAACCCCCATCGCCCTTTCGGCCCAGCGGCTGAAACGGAAATACGCTCAGTTCGTGGATGATAACATTTTTGAAGAGTGCACCGAGACCATCATCAGTCAGGTGGAGTTGATCCGCAATCTGGTGAATGAATTTTCGTCCTTCGCACGCTTTCCAAGCGCCAATCCGATACCCTGTCATTTGATGCCGATCGTTGAAGAAACCCTGGCGCTCTATCGGGAAGGCCACTCGGGAATCAATTTTAAAATAAACAATGCCAGCGACATCCCGATTCTCAATATTGATCGACAGCAGATGAGACAAGCGCTGCTTAACCTGATTGACAATGCCATTGGGGCGTTGAAAGGCACCGGAAACATCACCATCAGTGTGGCGCATGATCCTATATTAAAGAAGGTCCGGATGGAGGTTGCCGATGACGGCCCGGGTATTTCCAATGAAGATAAGACCCGACTGTTTCAGCCGAATTTTTCAACAAAAAAGACCGGAATGGGTCTTGGGCTTACCATTGTAAACACCATTATCGCTGACCACAACGGGATGATTAACGTGCAGGATAACACGCCCAGGGGTGCTAAATTCGTGATTGAATTACCCGTGTAATTTAAGTTAGTTGTTAGTTGTCCGTTGTTTGTTGTGAATGGGCTTGGAGATCTAATTAAATTTAAACCTGATTTCGTCTAAAATCCCTAAATTTATGTATATGTCCATACGCAACCAAGGGAATGATACAACGGACCACAAACAACTGACAACGAACATTTTTCTAAATCACCTTGCATGTTAATAAATAATACTTAATGACAGACCTGAAAAATGACTAAAAGGAACCACCTATGTTTCCATCGGTTTTAATTGTTGATGATGAACCCTCGATTGTTCATTCTTTAAGCGGGTTGCTTTCCGATGAGGGCTACAAGGTTTCAACGGCCTTCAATGGCGAAGATGCCTTAAAGGTCATTGATTCGGATTCACCGGATCTTGTTTTGCTCGACATCTGGATGCCGGGGCTGGATGGGATTGAGACCCTTAAGGAAATTAAAAAATACAATCCCCATGTTCAGGTCATCATTATTACCGGCCACGGAACGATCGAAACGGCTGTCAAAGCGACCAAGCTGGGCGCCTTTGATTTGGTCGAAAAGCCGCTTTCCATTGATAAGGTTATTTTAACCATTAACAATGCCCTGAATTTCAGGCGCCTTGAAGAAGAAAATAAATATCTTCGCACCAAAACTTTAGAGAAACACACCATCGACGGAAATTCTGAAAGGACTCGGGAATTAAGAAAAAATATCGAAGTTGCCGCCCCTTCGGATACCTGGATACTAATTAATGGAGAAAACGGTACCGGCAAAGAACTTGTAGCCCGTACGATCCACCAGCTAAGTCCCCGGGCGGATAAACCGCTTATTGATGTCAGTTGTGCCGCCATACCGGACGAATACATCGAGAGCGAAATGTTCGGGCATGAAAAGGGTTCGTTTCCGGGTGCAACTGCAAAAAAAATCGGTAAATTTGAATTGGCTGACAACGGGACTATCTTTCTGGATGAAATCGGAGACATGAGCCTGAGCTCACAGGCAAAAATATTACGCGTGCTTCAGGAGCAAAAAATTCAGCGGGTTGGCGGAAGCCGACCGATCAATGTCAATGTGAGAATTATCGCAACCACCAATAAAAACCTTGAAAAGGAAATAGAACGGGGCACCTTCAGAGAAGATCTGTATTACCGGTTAAATGTGATTCCAATTGAAGTTGCGCCTTTAAGAGAAAGAATAGAAGATCTTCCCATACTGGTGGAGGTATTTTTAGAAGAATTTGCCGTTCAGAATCGCAGTAAGCGCAAAACGATGAGCCCGTCTGCAATCAGCATGTTGAGCAGTTATAACTGGCCCGGAAACGTCCGGGAGCTCAGGAATCTGGTAGAGCGGCTGGCGATCATGGTTGATAAAGATGTTATCGATGCGGCCGATATGCCGGATTCATATCGACCGGGTGCTTACAATGATGAGAGTTTTTCGGGCGTCTCCCAGTTTATGAAAATAGACAATTTTAAGGAGGCGCGCAGAGCGTTTGAAAAAGAGTTTATTAAAAGAAAACTGTTACAAAACGAGAACAACGTCACCAAAACCGCCAAGTCGATCAAGGTGGGCAGGAGTTATCTTCACAAAAAAATCAAAAGTCTAAATTAGCGTTGTGTCCTGCAAATAATTTACGAAACACACATTTCTTTTAGGTGTCAGGCCCCTGGCTTCTGGTCACTGGTCACTTGTTTCTATCTGTTTGTCTTTGGCTCGGCCAGCAGCCAGAAGCGAGTCGCTAAAACGCTGATACCTGAACATTGAAGCCTGAAACCATCCATAACAATATAAAGAGTAAAGTGAAAAATGACCCTACGGATTATCGGTGGGGAGTTAAAGGGCAGAAAACTGATTACGGCAGCGGGCATGCAAACCCGGCCGACTGCCGATCGGGTGCGTGAATCCATTTTTAATATTTTAGGCGCCAGCGTTCGGGGCGCACCGGTTTTAGATTTATTTGCCGGCAGCGGTGCCATGGGCATTGAAGCACTCAGCCGGGGAGCCGAAACGGTCGTATTTGTCGATAATGATAAAACCGCGCTGGCGGTTTTAGCCAAAAATATCAAAACCTGTGCGCTCGAAGACAGCGCGACCATCATTAAGTGGGACATCCTAAAGAATGTAGATATTATCCGCTCCTTTGTCCCGGCGTTTAATCTCGTGTTTATTGATCCGCCTTACAACCAGAATATGATCCAACCGACCTTATCAAATCTTGCTAAAAGCCAATCTCTGGAGAACGGGGCGCGTGTTGCAATTGAACATTCATCTCGGGAAGCGATTGCGGTCAAAGATCAGAATTTTAAAATTTCCGACCAGAGAAGATACGGAAAAACGCTTGTCTCTTTTTTAATTTATATGTTATGAATTTACCCTCTCCGCCGCCCCATTATTTTTTTATTAAATCTGAAAATTTAGAACCCTAAAAAAGGACTGCTATTACGATGCCAAAAGTTGCCATTTATCCCGGTTCGTTTGATCCTGTTACAAACGGCCATATTGATATTATTGAAAGAGGGTTAAAGTTATTTGATAAAATCATTGTTTCGATCCTTCATAATCCCGGCAAAAAAAATCTTTTTACCCTCGAAGAACGTCTGGAGATGCTTAAAGACTGCATGAAGAAGTTTAAAAATATTGAAATTGACAGTTTTGACGGCTTGCTGGTGGACTATGCCAAGACTCGAAAAGCCCATGCCATTCTCCGCGGGCTGCGCGCTATGTCTGATTTTGAATATGAATTCCAGATGGCTTTAATGAATCGGCGGCTGAATCGCGAGATCCAGACTGTGTTTCTGATGACCGGCCTGCGGTGGATATTTACCAGTTCTTCTATTATTAAAGAAGCCATTCAGTTCGGTGGAAATATCGAGGGTATGGTTCCACCTTTAGTGCAAAAAAAGTTGATAGAGAAATTCGGAAATCTGCGCCGATCTGGGCAATCCACCCAAAATTAAGAACTTGAATTGAACGCCAAGCGCTCAGTCGGACAGCCTGATGGATTTATGGCAGCTAAATATTTTCTGCAAAGTCATCGAGCTTAAAAGCTTTTCCAGAGCTGGAAAAGCCGTTCATCTCTCCCAACCCACCGTAAGCAGTCATATAAAGGATCTGGAAGACCATCTCGATTGTCGATTGATTGACCGTCTGTCGAAGGAAGCGGTTCCCACGAAAGCCGGAGAACTGTTGTATGAGTATGCAAAAAGAATGCTGGCCCTGCGTGATGAGACCGAGACGGCCCTGGCGGAATTTAACGGGAAAATACGGGGGCATCTGGTTATCGGCGGCAGCACGATACCCGGTACTTACTTGATGCCCCAACTGATTGGTGATTTTAAAAAGCTGTATCCGGATGTAATCGTTTCCTTAAAAATCGGGGATACCGAAAATATTATTGAAGGTATTTTGAAGGGAAATCTGGAACTGGGAATTGTTGGAGCCAAAGCCGACACCCAAAAAATCGTCCAAAGCAAATTAATTGAAGATGAAATGCGTCTTATCGTCCCGGCAAATCATCGCTGGGCCGGTGAAAAACGCATATCTTTAAAACGGCTGATTAAAGAACCCTTCGTTGTGCGGGAACAGGGTTCCGGGACCTTAAAGTCAATTTATCAAAGCCTCAGCGAACAGGGTCACCGTCTTGAAGATTTAAGCATTGTGGCTGAATTAGGAAGCACCCAGGCAATCTGCCAGGGCATTAAAAGCGAAGTCGGTGTATCGATTCTTTCAACGCTGGCGGTATCCGAAGATCTTCAGGCAGGCAAACTAAAAGCGCTGGAAGTAGACGGCCTGAATCTTAAACGCTATTTTTATCTGACGTCGCACAGATACCGCAGCCCTTCTCCGCTGAACCAGGCATTTGTAAAATTTATAAAGAAAGCGCTTTTAAGCAAATAGAAGATAAAAAAGAGTGCCTAAAATGAGCTAAAGAGTTAGCTTCACGCAAAGGTGCAAAGACGCCAAGGTCCTTTATCTTATTTAAATTATCACTCTTTGCGGCTCAGCGGCTTTGCGTGAGCAGAAATTACAATGGACAGAATTCCTCAACTTTAAGCACTTCCTTTTCCCCGGGCCAACCGCTCTATAATCAACACCGCAATAAATCCGATAATGGCCAGGACCACCGCAAAACAAACTTCAGCATTCAGTGTTTGCGGCATGATGTTCGAGCCCCAGATCACATGGGCTTTCCCGCGAATTATTTTTGTCTGAAGGACCTCCTTCCATGGCCAGATTTTTTGCATCGAACCGATCATCAGCCCGGTCAGAAATGCCAGTGTAAGCTGACGGTAATTTTGCAGAAAATAGCTTAACAATCTGGCGAAGCTTAACAGCCCGATAATGCATCCCAGGCAAAATACGGAAATAATAAGAAGATGCTGCGGTAAAAAGGGGTTTTTCAAGGTGGCGGTGATAAACTCATATTTGCCCAAGATGAGCAATATAAATGCACCGCTTATGCCTGGCAGGATCATGGCGCAGATGGCGATGAGACCGCACAGAAAAATAAACCAGTACGCCTCAGGCGTTTCCAGCGGTATCAGATTCACAATAAAAGCCGCCGCAACGGTTCCGGCAACCAGGCTGATGCCATTACGGGAGGTCCAGCGTGTCACCTGTCTGCTTACCACCAGGATCGATGCCGCAATCAGACCGAAGAAAACACTCCATGTGAATACAGGATAATGGTGCAGCAAAAAATTCATCAGCCTGGCGAGACTGATAATAGCGATGCCGATTCCTGCAAACAGGAAAATCAGAAAACGAATATGCACATGTGCCAGCGCGCCCTTTAAGTCTAAATGGAGCAGTTTCTTAACCATTGTGGCATCAAATGATTTAAGCGCCTGGATCAGATTTTCATAGATGCCTGTAATCAGCGCAATGGTGCCGCCGGAGACTCCGGGAATCACATCTGCCGATCCCATGCACAGCCCTTTTAATGCCAGCACACCGGCTTTTTTTAGAGAAGCTGGACCGGGGCTGGCAAGAAACGCCTCTTTCCAGGTATGATGGTTTTTATCTTCCATTGAAAACCCAACATCCCATCGTTCCACTGTTCCATAATTGAAGCCAAAGCGCATACCCTAAAAGGGACACCCTTTTGATTGAGCTTGAAAAATTCCCGGATCAGTTTTCTTTCCACCCGTGGGCACCAATCAGTTTGACAAAACGGCATCCCCCTAAATTTGTCTTTTGGACGCCCTTTTTATCTTTGATGTACTTGATGAGGTCCTGGGAATGCTGATTGCCGATGGGTGCCACCATGCACCCCCCTTCAACCAGCTGATCCAATAGTTTTTGGGGAACTTCAGGTGCACCCGCTGTAACGATGATGGCATCAAAGGGGCTTTCATCCTGCCACCCCGAAGTGCCGTCGCTGCATCGCATGACAACGCTATGGTAGTTCAACTGATCAAGGAGATTGCGGGTTTGGACATAAAGGGAACGGATTCTTTCGATGGTATATACACGATAAACGATTTCTGCCAGAATGGCGGCCTGGTATCCCGAGCCGGTTCCAATTTCAAGAACGCGGTCGTCTTTTTTAAGTTCTAAGGCCTGGGTCATTTCAGCAACGATATAGGGCTGTGAAATGGTTTGCTGTTCGCCGATGGGGAGCGGGTAGTCTCCATAGGCCTGATCCCTTAAGGCTTCACTTACAAACAGATGCCGCGGGACTTTGCGGAAAGCCGCCAGAACTCTCTCGTCTGTTATTCCGCGTGCGGCGATCTGGTGCCGAACCATTTCCTCTCGCTGGCGTTTGTATTTGATGGAATCTTTCATCCTGTTTGCTTTTCTAACAAGTCCACGGAGATAGGTCAAGATTATCGAGCGGCAATCCGGATGATTTTTCTTCTGCTGGCGCAGCGCGGGTTTAATTTGACTCGGCCGGCGATATTCGATCATTTCAGAAAAAAGGCCTTGATCCTTTTATAAAATACTACAATAATCACCGCATTAAAACGAACAAGCGACGACATTGTTAGGATAAGAAATGGTAGGCACCCGGCATCTGATTGTTTCTCTTTTGATATCGATCCTGATCATCGCGCTAGGCACCATCGGATATATGACGATTGAAGGCTGGCCCTTTATTGATGCGCTTTACATGACGGTGATTACCATTTCCACGGTCGGCTTTAAAGAGGTGAATCAGGTCGACGGTGCGGGTCGCATATTTACGATTTTTCTTGTTTTTTCAGGCGTCGGGTTTACCCTTTATGTCGCCGCGGCCATCGTGCAGTTTATGGTCGAAGGTCGTATCAGAATTATTATGGGGAGGCGCAGATTGGATAAAAAAATAGAGCGCTTAAAAAATCATTATATCGTTTGCGGATATGGACGCATCGGCAGGGTGCTTTGCCGGCATCTTAGCAGAGCCAATATCGATATTGCCGTCGTCGAAAATGATCCGGAACTGATCCGGGTAATGGATGAGGATGGCGTACTCTACATTCACGGTGATGCTGCGGATGAAAATACGCTGATTAAAGCTGGCATAAAGCGTGCCAAGGGGCTGATTGCCGCTCTGGGCACAGATACCGATAATGTTTTTTTAGTATTAACCGCCCGACAGCTGGCACCCGAACTCTTAATTATGGCGCGCTCAAGCCTGGAAGCAGCAAAAATAAAGCTGCGTGCCGCCGGTGCTGACTTTGTGGAATCACCGTATGTAATGGGAGCGGTGAGTATGGCCCATCGAATTATCCGCCCAACGGTAACATCTTTTCTGGATCTGGCCTTTGCCTACAAGCGCAGAGATATTCAGATGGAAGAAATTCCGGTGAGTGTTTCGTCTGAGATGGCAAATCTCCAGTTGAAGGACTCAGGAATCCGGCAAAAGTATAACCTCATCATCATCGCCATAATGAAGCCCGATGGCAATATGCTGTTTAACCCCTCTTTTGAAACGGTTCTCACCCCCAATGATACGGTCATCGCTGTTGGCCAGGCAGACAATTTGAAGAAGCTTGAATGGGTCCTGAATCCAAAGGAAGGCGGGCAATAAATCTGGTCGACTGGTCTTGCGTCTCACAAATAATTAAAAGTGGTTTCAAAACCCCAACTAAGGCTCCCGCCTGCGGCGGGACTGCGCTTTCCCGATCGGCCTGACGCCTTGATGCATACCTTATTCTATTTAGATCAGACATGTAATCCCGCTTTAGCGGGACCCTTGAACCTGATCTGAGGTTTTGAAGCCACTTTTAGGGAAACACAGTTTTATGGTTACTGGCTGCTGGCTTTTTGCTGCTGGCCGAACAAGAGACAAACAGCCAGAAACAAGTGGCCAGAAGCCAGCAGCAAGTAGCCAGAGGATTTTATTATTTGGTACTTGGAATTTTCTTAATAAAAGAAAGATCTGCGCTAAATTTTATAAATCACCCGGTCTTCTGTGATAATAATGTCGACATGTTTGTCGTGTGATTCGATGGGAACCTGGGGTACGATCTGATGCTCAAGGGCAAGGGCGACTTTGCGGGTCGTAATTGCCAGCCTGGGGATGAGTCTATCGTAATATCCTTCTCCCGAACCGATCCGTCCGCCTTTCTCATCCAGGACGACCGCCGGTATAATGGCAATGTCGATGCGCTCAATGGGGACCACTTTGCAGCGAGTCGCATCCGGCTCCAGAATGCCCCGCGGCCCTTCTTGTAGATCTTTATCGAGATCGTCGACTTTCATGGGAGTCATACCGAAATTTTCAGTATCATAGGCCGGCAAAACCACAATTTTATTGTAATCATAGGATCGCCTGAGGATATTTCCGGAGGGGACTTCACTTTTGTTATTAACATACATTAGCACAATTTTTGCTTCCAGAAAGTTTGCAAAATCAAAAAGTCTGTTCTCTATGGCTTTCGTTTTTTCAGCGATTTCTTTGTCTGACAGCGCAGCAATTTTTTTGATGGTTTCTTCACGAAGTTCACTTTTTTTGACCTGGATTTCCTCCATATGAATTCTCCGTTAATCGATGGTTGTTTTTTAAGATAAGGCCGGTACGGCGAAGTTAATCGTCAATAATCATTGACTATCCAGCTCTAGCGTGCTAATTGCGCCAATATTTCGTTCACCCGTCAGTCCCGGTGGCGAAAAATTCATTACAATTCCGCAACCTTTCATTATAAGGAAAAAAATGCTGGAAATCAAGTTCGTCAGACACAATTTAGACATTCTTCAAAGCGCATTGAGTGCCCGCGGGCAGGCCGCAGATCTTGACTCCTTTAAAGCAGCCGATGGTGAACGCAGGACGATTCTACAGGAGCTTGAAGCTTTAAGACACCAGCGCAATGTGGTTTCCGACCAGATCGCCGAAATGCAAAAGGCCGGGGAGGATTCCAAGGCTGTTGTGACCCGAATGCGCGAGGTGGCCTCAAGGATTAAAGAGCTGGAGAAAGCGTTGGCCGGAACCCAGGAGACCCTTGACAGGATCCTATTGGAGTTGCCGAATATCCCCCATGCATCTGTTCCGGTCGGAAAAGATGAATCGGAAAATCCGGTTATCAAAAATGTTGGCGAACCACCCGAATTTACGTTTGACCCCAAGCCGCACTGGGATGTCGGTACCGAGCTCGGCATCCTGGATTTTGAGCGCGCGGCTAAAATTACGGGTGCGCGGTTTCCGCTTTACTTGGGGGCCGGTGCCAGATTGGAAAGAGCGCTGATTAATTTCATGTTAGATACCCATACCCGATCGCACGGTTACACGGAAACGTTACCGCCCTTTATGGTAAATAGACAGAGCATGACCCATACCGGTCAACTGCCTAAATTTGAGGAGGACCTTTTTAAGCTGGCAGACTGGGATTATTACCTTATTCCCACCGCAGAGGTGCCGGTCACCAATATCCATCAGAACGAAATCCTGCATGAAGATCAGCTGCCGATCTACTATACGGCCTATACACCCTGTTTCCGGTCGGAGGCCGGTTCATACGGAAAAGACACCCGGGGTCTCATCCGCCAGCACCAATTCAACAAGGTCGAACTGGTAAAATTCACAACACCGGAAACCTCCTACGATGAACTTGAAACCTTGCTGCAGGATGCCGAAACGATCTTAAGGGAACTTAAGCTCCCGTATCAAGTGATTGAGCTGTGTACGGGTGATCTGGGTTTTTCGGCTGCGAAAACCTTTGATATCGAGGTCTGGATGCCTGCCCAGGGACTTTACCGGGAGATTTCTTCCTGCAGTAATTTTGAAAATTTTCAAGCCCGCCGCGGTAATATCCGCTTTAAGAGAAAAGGCAAAAAGGGCACCGAGCTTGTCCACACGCTAAACGGGTCAGGGCTGGCCGTCGGGCGGTGCGTGGCCGCGATTCTTGAAAATTTTCAGCAGGCCGACGGCAGTGTTCTTATCCCCGATGCGCTTCAACCCTATATGGGGGGAATGGAAAAAATCAGACCGTGAAACTCAACGATTTACCCAGTGACATTCGCTCCCAAATTCTTCCACAGCACGCGGGTCAGCTGATCTATCGCTGTCTGGGCTGTGGGCATGAATACGGGATTGAAGAGCTCTTATATGTGTGTCCGGACTGTGGACAGGTCCTATTAATCTATGATCTGAATTTCAGCCAATTAACCAAGACGGCGGGCACCCAGTGGCGGCGTATTTTTGACTATCGTAAACTGCTGAACATTACGGCCCTCAAAGGCATCTATCGGTATCATGAATTTATCGGCCCGGTGATTCCGCTGGAAGCGGTGGTGTACCTGGGTGAAGGGCACACCCCCGTGATCGAAGCCAATGACGCGTTAAAGGATAAGGCCGGTCTGCAGTTTTATTTTAAAAATGATGGTCAAAATCCCAGCGCCTCTTTTAAAGATCGCGGCATGGCCAGCGCCCTGAGTTTTATCAACACCATGGTTCAGACGGGAAAGGTATCTGATGTGCTGGCCATCTGCGCCTCTACCGGTGACACATCTGCCGCCGCAGCCCTGTATGCTTCTTATCTGAGCTCACATGTTAAATCCGCGGTGTTGTTGCCACACAAAAAGGTAACCCCCCAGCAACTGTCCCAGCCTCTGGGCAGCGGTGCGCGGGTTTTTGAAATTCCGGGTGTGTTTGACGACTGCATGAAGGTGGTCGAAGCGCTTTCGGAAAATTACAACGTGGCGCTTTTGAATTCAAAAAACGCCTGGCGTATTCTGGGACAGGAGTCATATTGCTATGAGATTGCCCAGGATTTTGAATATGAGGTATCGAATATGGCGGTGGTGGTGCCCATCGGCAATGCGGGCAATATCACTGCGGTAATGAGTGGATTTATAAAATTTCTGCAGGCCGGTGTGATCGAGGGGCTGCCGAAAATTCTAGGCGTGCAGTCCGAACATGCCAATCCGGTCTATCGCTACTATCTGGAGCCGGACAGTAAAAAGCGCAAATTTGAGCCGCTTACCGTAAAACCCAGCGTGGCGCAGGCGGCGATGATCGGCAACCCGGTCTCCATGCCCCGGGTGATCCATCTGGTGGAGGAATACAATCAGCTGGCCGGTCGGCAGCGCGTATTTTTTGTCGCGGTCACCGAGCAGGCCATTATGGATTGGGAAATTACCGCCAACCGCAACGGGCACATTGCCTGCACCCATGGGGGGGAGTCGCTGGCCGGACTGGTAGAGGCCCACCGTCTTGGGATTATAGACCAAAATGATATCGCCGTCATAAAATCCACCGCGCACGCCCTCAAATTTGCGGGATTTCAGGAGATGTATTTTGAAGGGCAGTTCCCCGCAGAGTTCAACATCAAGCCGGATTCGGATTTAATCAATACCCCTTTATACGTTCACCCCAGCGGGCTTGAACGCATACCGGCGCCTGGAAAACCACTAACCGGTAAGGATTTTGAAGCGTTTGTGCGCCGTGTGTCCGAAGAGATTGCCGGTTTACTGGAGCTTAAAAAACGTTAGGCGGAGCCATTACCGGAAGCCCTTAACAGGATCGCAATTCCACGAAAATGACTTATGTTTAAATAATTTCGTAATTTCCGGATATTTTATTTTATTGAGGTAATCGATAATGAAAAAAATAGGGTTGATTTGTACAAGTGGGCTGGTTTTGATGTTGCTGCTGGCATCCTGCACCGCAATGAATGACGAGGTCAGGAAGAAGGAGGGAGAGGCTTACAGACGGGTTGGCGAGGCTTACATGCAACAGGGCAATCTCGTGGCAGCCATCAAGGAATTTAAAAAGGCGGAAGCAAAGTACCCGGATGATCACCTGCTGCAATATGATATGGGACTTATATACTATAGCCGGGAAAGATTTGACGAAGCCATTGGCCATTACAAGAAAGCCGTAGAGCTGAATCCGGATTTTGGGCCGGCCATCAACAGCCTGGGAAATGCCTATGCCGGGAAAAAGGATTGGGACAAGGCGATTTCCTATTATAACCAGGTTATCGGCGATATCCTTTACGCCACACCGCATTTTACATATGCCGGTCTGGGCAATGCCTACTATTATAAAGGGGAACTGGAGCGTTCGGAAAAATATTATCTTGAGGCCTTAAAGGCCAAGCCCGAGTTTGTTAACGCACTGCAGGGCCTGGCCCAGACCTATATTGCCATGGGCCGCGTACCGGAAGCGGTGGAAAAGCTGGAAAAAGCGGTCCGTTTAGCTCCGGATTCGCCGACGCTGCATTTTCAGCTGGCCAAAGCCTATCGCTTGGCACTGGAGTTCAGAAAGGCGTATAATTCCTACCGCAAGGTCGTCGAGCTGGCACCACAGTCTCCCCTGGCCGATGAGGCGGAGCAGGAGGCAAGGGAAGTAAGAGCCCTATATTAAAAAAGGGAACCAGTACCAATAAAAAGGCAATTTTGGAGATGCCAAAGAATCCTGAAAGTCCTGGGGTCTTGGAGTAATGGAATAATGGCGAAAGGATAGATGTCTTTTTTTCAGCACGCCAATACTCCATCACTCCAGGTCCGATAAAAATACAAATCCGGTCTGAGCGAGGCTCATTGACCGGATTCGTATTTTTCAGTGCTATCTTCTGAGAAACTGAACTGATTTATCGCGCGCGGCTTATCAAAGGCGTTTTTGTTCCAGCTTGACGATGCGGGGCGTTATAAAAATAAGCAGCTCGTTTTTATCGTCGCTTTCGCTCTGAAATTTAAACAGCCATCCCAACACGCCCATCTTGCGCAGACCGGGTATTCCGCGTTCGCCCCATACGATTGTGGATTTGAGGATGCCACCGATGACAATCGTGTCTCCGTCGTCGACCAAAATTTCGGTCTTCGCTTCATTGGTCGATAGTGCCGGTCCCTGAAGCGTCTGCTCGGCGACCTCATTTTTGGTGACAAAGATGTTCATGGCAATGCGATTATCCGGAGTCACGCTGGGGGTAACTTCCAGTAAGAGATCAATATTCTTAAACCGTACGGTGGCATTGCCGGAGGAATCGCGTTCTTCGTACGGGAATTCAAATCCCTGCTTTATTCGGGCCTGCTTGTTGTCCAGCGTCACAATTTTAGGCGAGGAAATGATGTTGGATTTGCCTTCGACTTCCGACGCCGCCAGTTGTGCTTCCACGATGGAAAACGGGGTCCCGCTGGTTTTAAAAAGGCTAAATGTAAGTGATCCGTTGTCTGCAAAATTGGCGGGGATATTGTCGGCCAGAAAGGTGGTCGGGCCGAATTCATAATCCGTACCCGGAATGTCCAATGCCCCCAGCGTGACCTCTCCCCAGTCGAAACCGATTTCTCTTGAGAAATTGGTGACGGCCTCTACAATACGGGCTTCGATAACGACCTGAGGGGTGACCGTATCGATATTTTGAACGATTTGTTTAGCCCGTTGAATGTTTGCAGCCGTATCGGTTATAATGAGCTGATTGTTGCGCGCATCCACATTCGCTTTGCCGCGGCCCTGGGTAAGGATGGCCGTAATATGCGGCAATACTTCGGTTGCTGCATTCGAATAGCTGACCGGTATGTATTCGGTAAAAAGCGGTTCAAGCGCTTCGGCCTGTTGTTGGGCCGCCTGTGCGGCTTTTAATTGGGCCTGTTTGAGTTTTTCCTCCTGGGCCAGGGTGCTGAGGGTGGCAATTCGGACGATATCGCCCTCCATGGTCATGCCCAGCTGGTTCATCTTCAACACAAGGTCAAGCACCTGGTCCCAGGGCACCGGTCTTTCGAGGGTCAGGGTGACTTTGCCGGTAACGTTTTTGTCAATTGCAAAGTTTTTGCCGCTGATTTCCCGCAGGATCCGGAAAACATTTTTGATATCGGTATCAAAGAAATCGAGTGCGATTTTTTCCCCCGTATATCTTTTTTGCGGCGAAATTTCAGCCAATCGATCCTCGGGGGTTTGCTCCTGTTCGGCAGCAGCAGCTTTTTCAGCCGGTTTTCTAGCCTCGCCCGGCTTTGCAGCAGCCATCATCTCTTTTTCGGCCTCAGCCGCCGGTGCGGCCGGCGCTTCTGCCATCACTTTTTTCCATTCCGGTAAATCGGCGTCCTCGTAAGGTTTCGGAGGAATAGAGGAGGCCGCGAAATTGATCCGCAGTATGTTGTCCTTGTGATCGACAAAATAGGGAACCGCCTCGCGCAGTTCAATGGTGACCAGCGAGTCGCCTTTCATTGCGGCGGTCTGAATGGGCGTCACCCGATCCACCGCGCTTTCAAATCGGGTGGTGATCAGAGCCCGTTTGCGATAATCTGGGAGGTTGGTATTGATCAGTTTAAGGTGGAGCCGCTTATCAGCCGCTTTTTGCAAATCATATTGAATCGGAACCGTTGTTCCGATGATCAGTGATGATTTGCCGGCTTCCTCGCTGGAAAAGTCGATACGATTTACCCAGGCAGGTTTGCCGGATTTGGGCGGAACTGCCGCTTTGGGCTCTGAGGCTTTTGCTTTGGGTTCGGGTGCTTTTTGAGCCACCATCATTTTTTCTTCTTTTGCGGCGGTCGGTGCAGGCGTTTTCTTGGGGGCTTCCACCGGAACCTCGCCGACATGAACCATCATGCCGTTGGCGGTGGTTGAAGCCGAATATTTGCCCAGTGAGGTTTTGGGGGTATCCAGCACCAATCGGACTTTGTCCGGATAACCGAAGTGGCGGACCTGTCTGACCCACTGGGATTTAACGGCCAGGCGCTGTTCTTTTTTAAAGGGGCTTTTGATTTTGAACATGTCAATTACGATTCGGGGCTGTTTGCCGTCGATAGTGAAGGATTTATAATCTTTGATAGCCCCATCGGCTTGAACATTGACAACCACTTTCGTTTTTAATGGGGTGGCTGATACCGTTTTTAAACGGCTGGCAGGTGGCAGGTCCTCTTTAGCAACCTGCGGTGGCTTTTGCGGTTCGGGCGGTGTTTCGACCACCGGCGGTTTGGCGACCGGCACCTGGGAAGCAGCCTTCGGAAATGAAATCTGCAGTTCGGTATCTTCCGGTTTCAGGTCATAGGGTGCGTCCGCTTTCAATGCAATAAAGATCCGCGAAGTTGTTGATTGGTCTTCGACCAGTTCGGTGGCTTTAACGGAACCAACGATTGGGTTGTCCGGTGGTGTCGTCACCGTTTTAACCATGTCCAGGGATGTTTCGGGAAAATGAAACAGCACCCCCATTGGAAACACCTGTTTAATGGCCGTGTAGGTCAGTGGCTGGTTTCCATTGATGGCGACGATTACTGAATCTGCAGTCACGTCGGTGGTAATGCCCATAATGCGCTTGGTACCGGTGGCCTTTACATCTACTGCTTTGTTAGATGCGCATCCGCCAGCCCATGCAATCAGAAAAATAAACGGGATGATCAGTAAGTAAACTTTGCGTGAGTCTTTAAATTGGTTAATCATCTTATAATTCTCCAGGAGGCTTCGGAAGTTTTATTTCTCTGTTTCGTAGCGTGACATTGCCGCGATAATCTTCAAATTCTTCGGCGACAATGACCTTGTTCTTTTCGATCTTGACAACTTTTCCGGAATTGGTGCCCATGTATGTCCCTTTTCTAATGACATAACCCTTGCCGGAGGACTCTTCGACCAGAGCCCTGTTGCCGCTGTCTGCCATCACAATGGCGACCAGTTTAAGCTGGCTGATGTCAATTCTTTCCAAGGGGGTGCGCGGCGCCCTTTTTTTGCGTTTGCTCTTTTTCAAATCCTCGGTCGGTTTTTCGCTGAACAGCGGCTCAAAGGGGTCAATCTTTCCTTTGGGATCATAGACCGACGGCGGCGTCGATGCTGATATGGCTTTTTGCGCCGCCGAAGCGGACGCCATGGCCTTTTGGTCGATGTCGGTACTGCCAGCGGGCTTTGAGGTGCTGGGCTGAAGGGCTACCGAAATGTCTGATTTGGGCCTCACCGGCGGTTTGGATTTTACAGCAGACCGCTCTGGTTTTTTGGCAATCACGGGTTGCTGGGGCGCCTGCTTTGCGGTGTCAACCGGTTTGGCCGACTGCGTGGCTTTCGGTGCTGGTTTTGATTTTTTCGGTGATTGCGTTTCAGGCGGCCGGGCTTTTTTTGCTGTCTGGGAATGAATCTTTTTGCGGACGACCTTCGGTGATGCCGGTTTGTCTGCCGGCTGGTCACAGCCCGACAAAACGGTGATAAAGGCAACTAAACAGGCTAAGTTACAAAGGATGGTAAGATGTTTTTTCATAATGGTCAAAATGATTCTCTGCGTGGATGTCAAACCGCCCATCCGTTATCAATTTATTTTTTCTTCTTCGTCCTTTTCTTTTTCGTTTTCCTGCCCTTTTTCTTGCCCTCACCGGACGGCTTTTCGGGCTCCGGTTCTATAAACTTGTAAGTGACGGCGGTACATGATGTGTTGAGTTCAGGGCTATTTTTGAGCCGCCCCATGGTAATATTTTTGATGTTAACCACCCGGGACAGGCGGGCGACTTTATCAAAGAAAACCGCCAGATCATGATATCCGCCGACAACTTTCATGGACACCGGAATCTCAGCATAGAACTCTTTGCGCATTTCTGTTTTGGGTTCAAAAAGCAAAAATTCCAGTCCGACATCCTGGCCGGACTTTGAAATGCTGGTTAAAAGAGAGGGGATTTCTTCTTTTTCGGGCAGCGCCCGCATGGCCGTCTGAAACTGGACTTCCGCTTCTTCCATCATTGCTTGAAACTTTTTCAGGTCGGCGGCGTTTTTCTTGGCCACCTTGAGCTTATTTTCCAGGGCGTCCAGCTCTTTTTTGAGCTTGGTGATATCTGCCAATTTCGGTTTATACAGCAAAAAAATAAAGGCAACGATAATCAGCACAAAGACAGTCGCAAAAATCAGTATCCGCTGTACCTTGGAGAGGTTTTCAATCTTGGCGAAAAAGGAGCCAGCTTCTTTAGAACCTTCTAACGTATTCATTATGTTTTAACCTTTTTAGGCTTGGATTCTTCTTCCTCTATCTGCGGAGTTACCTTGGTGCAGATGACCTGAAAACTTTTCAGATTCGATTTCTGCACCTCCTGGCGTTTAAGAGTTTTTAGATCTACACTGCGAAACAGACCGCTATTTTGGAGACGGACCATAAAATCCGCTACTGTTTTGTTATCCAGGGCGATGCCCTGGATATCTACCGTGTCTCCCTTAACCTCCAATCGGGTAAGCCACATGCGTTTGGCCACAAGCACCTGGGTCATCGTTTCCATCAGCCGGACCGGTGCATGACGATCCGATTCCAGCTTTTCGATGACAGCCAATTTCTTTCTGAGCGTTTCGAGGTTTTGTTTGATCCGGGCGATTTCTTGATTAATTTCATTGTAACGTTGCAGTTCGCTTTTCGTGTCGCTGATGCTATCTTTTAAATTATTGACCCTGGAGCTCAAAACGAAATTATAGTAAACCAAGACCACCAAAACCAGAATCAAGGAAAGCAGAAATAAAGAGACCTGGCGGCGAACGTTTTCTTTTTTGCGTTCTATCCGAAAGGGAAGCAGATTAATGCGTATCATTTGTCATTCACTTTTCTTATTGCCAGCCCGGCGGTGATGGCAGCTTGGGGGGCAATTTCTTTTATAAAATCCGGATCAAATTGGTCATCGCTAACATAAATGTTTTTAAACGGATTAATGGTTTCAACCTCGGCGGAGGCTTCAACTGCCAGCAACTTACGAAATTCAGCAACATTGGCACCGCCGCCGCTTAAAATGATGCGTTTAATTTGATCATCCGGATAGGTGGAGTAAAAAAAGTCGAGCGCGCGCCGAATCTCCGTGCACCAGTCGGCAACCACCGCGGAGATGATTCCCTTTAAATCGTCTGCCGACAGGCGGTCGGAATTACCACCGTATTTTAATTGTTCGGCCTCATCATAGGAGCAGTCGATCAACGAAATGACTTTTTGATTGATCTGCATGCAGCCGAGGGAAACATCGCGCATGAACACCGAATTGTTGCCTTTGAGTATATTTAATGAGGTCTTGCTGGCACCGATATCGATTAGGGCAACATTGACATCACCGGCGTCGTAATTGGCTTCGAACGTATTTTGCAGGGCGAAGGCCTCCACATCAACGATGCAGGGATTGAGCCCGGCCAAATTTGCCAGGTTTACATAATCGTTAACCATTTCCTTCTTGGCGGCGACCAGAAACACATTCATTTGATTTGGATTGGTTTCATTCTCACCCAGAATCTGAAAATCAAGATTGACATCACTGATATCAAAGGGAATATACTGCTCCGCTTCGAAATGAATTGTTTCCTGAAGCTGCGCTTCGTCCATGGTTTGCACGGCAATTTTTTTGACGATTACCGAGTAGCCACCGATGGAGATGGCGACATTGCGTTCTTTGATGTTGTATGCCTTAAAGAGCTGGCGAATAGATTCGGCCAAGGTCTCCGGATCGTTAATGGTACCGTCTTCGATAGCGCCGTGGGGGATATCCGTAATACCGAACCGTTTTAGCTCGCGGCCGTGTTTGGTCTCGGTAATCTCGGCCGCTTTTATCGACCGGGATCCAATGTCGAGTCCAACCAGGTTGTCCTTTTTGCTAAATACCATGAGATCTTCTCAGTCCTTAAAGATTTTGTCTTTTTCGGTTAGTTTCAAACCCAATGCCAGAAGAATCTTACGCTTGGTTTCCATTCGACACGGCATGCCTTTTTCGATCCGGGCAATCGTAATTGGGGAAACGCGGGCTTCTCTGGCGAGTTCAGCCTTGCTCATTAATAGAGACTCTCTGGCTTCTTTAACACTATTGTTGCTGGCCATGGATCAGGGTTTCCCTTTGTAGGAGATGCGGTTTTCAATTACTTTGAGAATTAATACAATCTAATTTAAATAAAATATGATATAATTACTTAATTATCTACATAAAGTGGCCATAGAGTCAAGATAATTATATATAAATTACATATAATTACAATTACTTACTCTATATTGTGGTATAATTAATTATAATTACTATATCTTGTAGGAAAACCCCTTGGCACCGGTGTGAATGTGTCAATTACGCGATGGTTGTTTGTGCAAATGTCTTTTTATCCAGCATCCCTCCTTTTTTATGCCCGTATGCCCATTTACGGTCTTTTATTGCGGGATTAAGATCCGGCTTCCCGCCAGATAATGCTTATCTTCAAATCGAAGTCCCGACTTGTTGGCGAAGAGATGCAAGTTTTACGCCAATACATATAGATAAATAGACTTATTGCAATTTTGTTAAAAATAATAATAAATACAGTATATTAAGATTAATCTTGCCATGGGCTTCAAAATGAAAAATCAGATAATATGTATCATTTTCCCCCTGGTGGGCAAATAAATGCACATTCACCGTCAAATTATTGAAAATATCGGTAAAATAATTTCTCAAACTTAAATGAAAAAAGCTTTAACTTGACTTTAAAAACTAGTATTCTTATATGGCTAAGAGAATATCAGAATAACTATTGATTTTATTGTAATTTTGAACAATGGCAGCCAAGATACCCGAAGAAACAATCAAACCGTTTCGACTCGTTAAATATTTTGCGTTCACCGGATTAATTGTCATTTTTCTGGTGACCATTATCCTTTCATTGCTCAACACGCATTGGGTCAAATCCATGCAACGCAAAAAGAGCGAGGAATATGCCCACGTGATGATTGAAAATCTAAATCATCAGGTTTTCTTACAATTTATCATCCCCGTTGTAATGAAGGACGGCAAAATTCAGCTCAGCAAACGAGAACAATTTGAACGCATGGATAATGTTGTGCGCAGCGCGATGCATAGCTTCAAGGTTGAAACCGTCAACATCTACAGCATGGACAACCGGATTTCGTATAGTTTCGATCAGGCGATGATCGGCCGCCAGAATTATGGCGGCACCGGTTATTTGCAGGCCCGAATGGGCAAATGGAATTCAAGGCTGGTGCAACGGGGCAATTTCCTGCAGATTCTGCTCGGCTTTCCGAAAGAAGTTCGGCTGATCACATTTGCGCCCTTACGACAGGAATCGAAAGTCGGGAAAATATCAGGACTGGTCCTCGGCGTTGTCGAAATTGTGCAGGATCTGTCCCAAGATTATAAGGCTATTTTTGGGATCCAGATTTTAGTCGTTATTACCTGTATCGTGCTGATGGGGGCGCTTTTTGTTGCCCTGGTGTTTGTTGTCAAACGGGGTGAAAGTATCATCCAAAAGCGTGCCATGGAAAGACTGCGACTCAAAGAACGTCTGGCGCATGCCGAGCGCCTATCTTCAATGGGTGAATTGGCCGCCGGTATTTCCCATGAGATTCGCAACCCCCTGGGAATTATTAGAAGCTCGGCTGAGCTTTTGAAAAAAAAGATTGCCAAAGTTGATCCTGAAAACCGCATTCCGGATATCATCGTCGAAGAAGCCAGTCGCCTGAATAGTATCATCACCGATTTTATCAATTATGCCAAGCCCAAGAGCCCGAATATCGCCGCCTGTAGGGTGGAGGAGGTGATCGAAAAAAATATCACTTTTCTCGAGGCTCAGCTTAAGACCCAGGGCTATGTGATCAAAAAAAATTATCAGAATTCCTTGCCGGAAATCATGGCCGATGGAACCATGTTGTATCAGTCTTTCCTGAATATTTTGATCAATGCCATGCAGTCGATGCCAGAAGGCGGCAGAATCTTGGTTGAGGTCAGTTCGAACGACCATCATGTAACGGTTCATTTTGATGATGAGGGCCAGGGGATTCCGAATGAAAACCTAGAAAAAATATGGGATCCGTTTTTTACGACCAAGGAAATGGGAACCGGTCTGGGTTTGGGAATTGTAAAGAATATCGTAGAATCTCACGGCGGCAGTATCCAGATTATGAATCGGCCCGTCCGTGGAACCCGGGTGACCATCGAGTTGCCGGTTAAACACAAGGCCGATGATAGCGAAGAGATCAGCGCAGCCACCACAGACGGTAATTTAAAAACTTGAGTATATAGGGTCATATCGCCATGGAAACCATTTTAATCGTGGATGACGAGAAAAATTATTTGACCATTTTGAGTGCTGTTTTGGAAGATGAGGGATTTGAAGTTTTAACGGCGCTCGGTGGGCGCGAGGCGCTTGAAATTCACAAAACGTCCGATCTTGACTTAATTGTCACCGATATGAAAATGCCTGCCATGGACGGCATCGAACTGCTTGAGCATATAAAGTCTGTCGATCCGGACCTTCCGATCATTATGATGACCGCCCACGGCACGATAGACAAGGCCGTCGAGGCCATGCAGAAAGGGGCTTACAGCTATATCTTGAAACCGTTCGATAATGAGCGATTGATCATTTATGTAAAAAAAGCCATATCCATGTATCAGGTGGTCAAAGAAAACCGGCGGTTGCGCGATGCAGTCGAATCCCAGTACCGTTTCGGCAACATTATCGGTAAAAGTAAAAAGATGCGGGATATCTTTGATACGATTCAGAAAGTTGCTTCTGCTGCTGCCACTGTTTTAATTGAAGGTGAAAGCGGAACCGGTAAAGAACTGGTCGCCCGCTCGATTCATTTTAACAGCCCCAGACGCGAAAAGCCCTTCGTTGCCGTAAACTGTTCGGCACTTGCTGAAAATTTGCTGGAAAGCGAACTTTTCGGTCACGAGAAAGGGGCTTTTACCGGTGCCGTGGCAACCAAGAAGGGCCGCTTCGAACTGGCGGACGGCGGCACCCTTTTTCTGGATGAGATCGGTGAACTGTCACAGAACCTGCAGGTCAAAATGCTGCGGGTACTTCAAGAAAAAGTTTTTGAACGGGTGGGCGGAGTCCGAACCATATCGGTGGATATCCGCATTATTGCGGCAACCAATAAAGAGTTACAGCAAGAAATGCTGGCCGGTCGATTCCGCGATGATCTCTATTATCGATTAAATGTCGTTCATATTGCGTTGCCGCCCCTGAAGGAACGCCAGGAGGATATTCGTATTCTTGTGAATCATTTTATAAAAAAATATGCATCCGAGCGTGAATCGGCCGTTCCCGTAATCGGCGTCGACCAGGAGGTGGATCGGCTGTTTTACGATTACAGCTGGCCCGGAAATATCCGGGAACTTGAAAATGTCATTGAGCGTGTTATGATCCTGTCCCCCAATGAAATTATCCGGGTGACAGATCTTCCGAAAGGGTTTAAAGATAATGTTTACAACACCTTGCATCTGGAGGGAATTCCAGTGGATGCGAAACTGTATGACACGCTGGCGATGATTGAAAAAACCTTGATCGAGCGGGCGTTAAAAATATCCAACAATGTACAAGCCCATGCGGCGGACCTGCTGGGTATCGGTAAAAGTGGCCTGAATCAGAAAATAAAGAAGTACAACCTGGATGTTAGAGGACCATCAGGAGGATGAATCCTCACCTTTTTCGAATAATTTTTCTTCCACAATATTAAAATACATGGAGTTCGGATAGCCGGAGAGAATTTCCTTGAATGCTTGATTGCGCTTGTCGGAATCTCCCATCTTTTCATACAGTATTCCCAGATTAAAAAGCGCCTCGTCCCGATTATTCGCGTCTTTTGACGAAACGATCTGTTCGAAATACATAACGGCATTGGAATTATCTCCCATTTGTGCATAAGCGTATCCGAGACCACTGAGAATCAGATGATAAACCATTGGATGATCTTTAAAGTCATTCAAGGCGCGTCGATACAGTTCGATGGCTTTGTTGTAATCGCCGGCATCATAACTGATATTGGCATAACTGGCTCGGGCAAGCTTTCCGCCTGCATTACCGCCATATTTTTCAATGATGCCCTGAAATTCCGGCGATACACTTCTATAGGCCTCATCGGCAGAAGATGCCTTTTTCTGCGCTTCATATTTTGTCATGGTTTGCTCAAGCATTGAAAATGCCTTTGCTTCTGCACGCTGGGCGAAGAAGCGGTAGCCCAAGATGACCAAAGCGACTGCTACAACTGCACACAGAGCATAGGAAATCGGTTTTTGATAATTAGAGACAAAACCAATTGCCTTTCCGGTAAACGTTATAAATTCATCCGGCTTTTTTAATAGTTCCTTCCGGCTTTTTTTGCTCGCTGCCATTTAACCTCCTAAAATTTCTTAAACGCTGACCTTTTTTAAGCTAAAATCAAAACATCTGCAACACCTTTGATACATGGAGTATTGGAGTACTGGAGTATTGGAGTGATGGAATTGATTTGACATCATCCGAATTGTATTTCCAATACTCCACCACTCCATTACCCCAGTAGTTTTTTAATCCTTTCCCACCCCGCGTCGGGGATATTGGCGCCCCTAACCTGACATACCTCATATCCGCAGGCGGAGCCAAGTGCGCCGCATTTTTCAAGCGGATATCCGTTGACCAGCCCGTATAAAAAGCCCGCTGCCCATAAATCGCCGGCGCCGGTGCTGTCGACGGCATGGCCGCTGCCTTGCGGCGGAATCGAAAGCATCTTGTTATTGTGGACGATCAAACTTCCGCGCTCCCCAATTTTAAGTGCGGCAATATCGACTTCTTCGGCCAGGGCCTTGACGGCACGGGCTTGATCTGCATGTCCGGTATAGGCCCGGGCTTCGTCTTCATTGGCCATGAGGATGTCAACGAAGGTTTCAACGATGTGCCTCAATAGTTCGTGGGATTCTCTAACAACGTTATAGCTGGGCAGATCCAGGGATATCAGCGCGCCAGAAGCCTTCGCTGTTTCCAGCACCTTTAAAATTAATTGCGAGTTAAACAGAAGGTAGCCTTCAATATGAACGATGGCCGCGCTTTCAAAGAAACGTTCCGATATGTCCTGGGGCACCATTTCAGCGGCTGCTCCCAGGTAGGTAAACATGGATCGTTGGGCATCGGGCGTCACAATCGAAAGAACCCGGCCTGTCGGTGAATTTGATCGCAAGAGAGCCGGTTCAACGTTGTGTCGTTTTAAATCATTTTCAAAAAAGGCGCCCATTTCCCCGTTGCCGCATTTACCGATAAAACGCGCCGCCCCTCCGAGTCGGCCAACCCCGACAACGGTATTGCAGGCGGATCCCCCGGGAACGGTGACGGGCTGCTTGGATGACATCGCCAGGGTTTGTTCAATAAATTCCTTTTTCACGTAGATCATTCCGCCTTTGGCCGCTCCGGTTTTCTTTACAAAATCCTCATCTTCATAGCCCAGAATATCAACCAGGGCGTTACCCACCCCGACAATCAATTTCTTATCATCCTCAATATTTGGGAATAGTTGCATAGTGACTACCAGACCAGCGATTTATGGATCCAGCCTTTATCACCATCGGCGTGTTCGATGTGAATCCAGCTATTTTCGCGTTTGAGAACCTTAAAAGGGATTCCTTTCTCCACGGGGAAAAGGACCTCGTGATCCGTACCGGGGCCCGAGCGAATATTGGAAGTCTCATTTCTGGTAATCACGGACGGAATTTTGCCCACTAGCGATCGATGCACCCAGCCTTTGTCGCCTTCAAAGTCCTCAAAGCGGTACCATTCACCGGATTTTTCAATCACAAGGATCGGAAAATACTTCTCCACCTTGAATATAATATTGTGACTGGTTCCCGGACCGGAACGAATATTCGCCACTGGTGCTGAAATCGCCAGACGCTCCGCATTGGCGACGGCCGCGCACACGCTGATCAGTAATATAATGATGATGGATTGGACTTTCATGGCGGTCTAATTGCCTCCTCATCGATAGCATTAAGATCCATTACCGGTATGTCTGTCATCAATCTGTTGAAATCACTTCCAGTTCACAGGTACGCGAAATTGACGCCGGTTGTCAAGCTCAGGCCGGATTTTATTCGCCTTTGACAGCCCGCTTTGCCTCCCTTCGCGTTTCCGTTTAAGCCGAAATACGAAGACATCATACCGAGAAAAACTCTATTTCGGGCAACTGGACACAGGTCAGCCGATTGCCATAAACGGCTCCGGTATCGATCCCGATTTTATTCGTCTGCAACAGGGGTTCTTTAAAGGGCGTATGTCCAAATATCACCCGTTTTCCAAAATTAAAATCAGAGTGAATAAAGTCATCGCGGATCCAAAGCAGGTCCATTTTTTCCTGTGACGCAAGCGGCACCTTTTTGCGCAGCCCGGCGTGCACAAAAATGTAGTCCTCGGTCTGATAATAAAGGTGCAGTGAATTAAAAAATTCGAGGTGTTCGGCTGGAATCGGAAATGATCTCGGGTTGTTTGAGCGTTTCAGATATTCGTCCAGAGTCCGCTGCCCCCCGTTTAACATGTAGGTGAACCGGTCGTTGCCGTCCAGGTAATTTTGCAGCATGTCTTCGTGATTGCCTTTTAAAAAAATGGTTTCCGGGACAAGCTTTTTAAAATCAATCAGATAGTTGACCACTTCAAAGGAACTCGGTCCACGGTCAATATAGTCCCCGATGAAGATCAATTGATCCTGGATGTAATTAATCGGAATTTTTTCCATCAGGGCATAGAGTTTGTCGAAGCACCCGTGAATATCGCCCACCACAAAGATTTTGTTCATGATGATAACCAGAATTACCGGAACAAAAAAGCCCGTCCGGGTTGATCAAGCCGGGTTATTCCCTCCGCATTTGCCTCCTGCAGCGCTGTTCGAAAATCGGTCGGCGAAAGCAACGCATCCAATCCTTTTACTTCGGCGGCCCGACCGCAGGGCCGGTATTGGGACATGAGGTTTACATAGCTGTTGGTTGAAATCTCCTGGGCGACAAACCGCATAACCTCACGGGTTCCCGCCATTCCGCCGGGTAAGACCAGATGTCGAATCAACAGGCCCCTTTGGGCAATGCCGTCTTCATCGATGGTTAGATCGCCGACCTGGCGGTGCATTTCGCGTAAGGCCCGGCGCGCTATTTCGGGGTAGTCCTTGGCCTGGCAGGCGCTTTCGGCGATTTGCGTGTCCCAGAATTTGAAGTCCGGCATATAGATATCAAACACGCCTTCAAGCAATTTGAGCGTCGAAGGAAGATCGTAACCGCCGGAATTATAAACCAAAGGCACTGAAAGACCCTGCTGGACCGCAATCTCAAGGGCGGAAAGAATTTGAGGCACCACATGTGACGGTGTCACAAAATTGATATTGTGGCAACCGTACTGCTGCAAAGCGAGCATGATGGCGGCGAGTTCCGCATCGGCGATTTCTTGACCATGGCCCTCATGACTGATGTCGAAATTCTGGCAAAACAAACACATAAGATTGCAATGGGTAAAAAATACGGTGCCGGAGCCTTTGGTGCCCACCAGAGGCTTTTCTTCACCGAAATGGGGATTATAGCTGGAAACAAGGGCATGCCTGCCTGTCTTACATACACCGGTTTCGCCGGATAGTCGGTCAACGCCGCACTTTCGCGGACATAGTTTGCACGAATCCATAAGCGTGTAAGCGGCTTTTATTTTCTCCTGCAACAGTCCTTTTTCAAAAGTTTTGATATATGCCGGTTCAAATGGTTCCATTATGCATATGGGTGTATTTTGCCAAATAAAAATGATGGCCAGCAGTCGGGTAAGACCTTTTTCACCACAAAGGACACGAAGTTTACAAGGGGGTTTTACCTTCGTCCTGGAATCGTCATTCTTGTTGCGCTTAGTGCGCTTCGTGGATTTTTACTGCAATGAATGGGACGGCGTGGGATTGACGTTTATTGGTTCTTATTTGCATGTTTAATGGGTTCAACCAGAATCTTCTGGGCAAGTCCACGACCGAGCACATAGCGTTTATAATCCGCCGCTATCGCCAGCTGTCCCTGGCGGTTGTTCGTTATGATTTCAATTTCGTCTCCGAGCCGCAATCCCATTGACAGCAATCGCATACGCGCGCCGACGCCCCCACTAAATTCTTTGAGGACAAGCCGCTCTCCCGGTTTTGCCATAATCAGCGGCATCAGCTGGATACGCTCTTTTAGACATTCTGCGCAGATACCGTAAATTTCCATTTTATGCTGCAGCATGTGAAATCCATTGACCGCGGCAATTTTAATTTGGAGTTCCTCCAGGTGATCCTCTTCGAATTCAATTATTTTCCGGCATCGGGTGCAAATCATATGGTCATGATGCTGGCCCAGATGACGATGTTCATAGCGAATGGCGCCGTTGTCGAAACTAGTTTTATGGGCAAACCCGAAACGGCACAGCAGCTTCATTGTTTCTCGAACAAAATCAGGATCGAGCTGCCATCCGTTCTGGTCGAGGACTTTTTGCAACTCGTCGATGGTTACGTGCTTTTCCGTCTGCAAAAACGCTTCCAGAACTTTGAATCGATCTTCGAAGTTATCGATCTGTTCCTGTTTAAAAAGTTTTTTGAACTGTTCTTTTTCCTGGTTATGAATTTGTTTCATCTGGGTTCCTAATCGGGACAATTCTATCCTATTCAGGCAGAGACAGGCGTTAAAGGCTTTAGATACCCGTTTGGCAGTGTATGCGAGTTTGTCCCGGTGCGTTTCGTTTCGATTTTGGCAGGGGCCGATAAAAATTGGCTGTCCGGGTAGGATTGGAAATTAACCATCGGGTCCTGGTATTTCATAGGTGGTGCAGCTGCCACTGGGACAGTTCCGGGTTTGTGCACGGGCACCTTCACCATTTCCGGAGCCGTTGTTTATGCAGTAACCCGACGCGCTTAGAATCCTTTCAAATTCTTCTGATTTGCAATGGGGGCATCTGAGCTCCACCTCATCCTCTTTTTTCATAACAAGTATTTCGAAGCAATCGTTACATTTTAAGCATCTAAATTCATAAAGTGGCATTGGTATTCCCTTTATCGCACTGTTTCTAAAGCCATAATATGCCTATCAGAGCAAGATTGTCAAGGCGTACGGCGGGCTAAAGGCGTCTTGGAATATTCGAGAAAAAGGGTGACATGCAGGATGTTTGATCTTAGATTTAGAAGAGTTTAAATCGAGTTCCGCTATGAATCCATCAGATAATACATCATATCGTGTTGTGTGGTTAAAGAGCCTTGCCGAAATAGACCAGGCCCAGTGGGACGCGCTTGCGGGACCATTACCCACACCTTTTCTGGAATGGGCCTGGCTTCGCCAAATGGAGATCTCTGCAAGTATCACCGCGCGGACCGGATGGCTGCCCCGCCATTTAACGGTTTGGTTTCATAATCAATTGATTGCTGCGGCCCCCTTGTACATCAAGGGACACAGTGCCGGTGAATTCGTCTTTGATCATCCCTGGGCAGAGGTGGCAGATCGCCTGAAAATTCCGTATTATCCAAAACTAATCGGCATGAGCCCATTTACCCCCATGGTTGGATATCGCTTCTTAATTGCACCCGAATACGACGGGGAACGGGTAACCGGACTGATGGTTAATGAAATTGAGCAATTCTGTCGCCGTTACCGGATTTACAGCTGTAACTTTCTTTTTGTCGATCCGGACTGGCGTCATCAGTTAATAAACTATGGGTTCACCGGCTGGTTGCATCAAAGTTTTGTCTGGCGAAATTTAGGCTACCAAACTTTTGATGATTACCTGAAGGCATTTAATTCCAATCAGCGACATAATATCAAACGGGAGCGCAGGTCTCTTGCCAAGCAGGGCGTCACCATAAAAATCTTTCAGGGAGATGAAATCCCATCGACTTTTTTTTCAGAAATTTATTCCTTTTACGAACGCACCAACGATAAGTTCGGCCCCTGGGGTTGCAAATACCTTAAGGATAGTTTTTTTAGGGGGTTGGAAGAGAGCTACCGTCACCGTCTGGTATTTGTGGCCGCCTTTGATAAAGAAAATACCGACACGCCCCGGGGCCTGTCACTCCTGGTCACAAAGGGGGATCAATTGTTCGGGCGGTACTGGGGGTGTTCGAAAGAAATAAGCAATCTTCATTTTAATGCCTGCTATTATAGCCCGATTGAATGGGCGATTGCCAACGGCATCAAGCGGTTTGATCCGGGCATGGGCGGGTATCATAAAGTTCGACGGGGCTTTAAGGCGGTCACCAATTACAGTCTGCACCGATTTTTTGATCAGCGGCTTGATCATATAATGAAAGCCCATATTGAAGAGATCAACCGTTTGGAACAGGAACATATAGATGAGCTAAATCTGGAGGTGCCTTTCGCCCGCTGAATTAATTTTTAAATCAATTCAGCCCGGGGTTCTACTTTGCGAGTCTTTCGGCGATAAATTCGTGAAACTGCTCGGAGATTTGTTTCTTCCAGACGCCCGAAAAACCTGTCCTTACCGAAACTTCAGTCCAGCGGGGATCAATTATGGTGACGGTTATCGTCATCGGGGTCTTATCGGTGCGCTGAGATTTGATTGTTGTTTGGATTCCGTCTGCTTTCTCCTCGAGAACGGGCTGGTTCAGGTCTCTCAAAATACTTTTGCACACCCGATAGGTCGTTTCATAATTCGCCTCATAGGTTCGGCTCAGCTGGCCGTCAAAATAAGCAAAGGCGCCCGCTCCGGCACCGGCGCCAACGACGACGGCAATACATCCCGTCGTCAACAATAAATGCGATATGACCATCAGCAAACAGAGTCGTTTTAGCATATCTTCCCTCAGCCATAAAAAATTGAAACCGATGTTAAAGTAGCATGCTCGCCAATCGTGTCAAGAGACAATTGCGACTGCAAACACCAGGAAGTGGAGTGAAATTCTGCCAACGTCCCCATAAGCGCTCAGAATTTGTTGACAGCGGGCAAGCAAGCACTTAAATTTTAAAAACCCCTCCGGAATACCGGGTCTTTTTTGAATGTTATGAGGCCCCTTTTTTGGGGCGGGCGTACAGTCGGAAAAAATGATTAGAATCTTTTAATTTGTCAGCCAAAGGACCGTTTATGCAAAAATCTTTGATTCCCAAGATGACGACTTTCGGCAAGTGGAGCGTGATTATATTGCTTGCCTTTATTTTAGTCTGGCCGTTGACCGTTGGCATTTACTGGGGAGTGTATAAGGGCTATACCGCCATAGATCCGGTCCGGTTCCCCTGGTTCACCTCAAATATCCATCCCCTTCTCGATCAGGTCAAGCCGGATTCAGACCATTTAAAAAAAGGAATTGCGATGAGCACAGCAATCCGTAACCGGCTGGAGGAAGAGATGGACTCGTTATTTGGCTGGTCGGTCAATGATTTGATCATTTCTCCGACGCGCTGGCTTGATAACCGTGCCAATCGGCAACGGGGAGTCATATTTGCCAGCCGAATGCTGATCAATTTTTTTTCAACCAATCTGGCCAAGTATGGCAAGGTGGATGCCGAGAATGAGCTGTTAAAAGAGGCCCGCGAAAAATATTTTGCCTATACCGAAGACAGCTGGTGGCTTCCATCCACTGAAGGCCAATATCGTAAAGGCATTGGATTGCTGCGCGAATACGAAGACAAATTGGCTGAGGGTGAGGCGGTCTACAACATGCGCTCGGATGATATGTACAATATGCTCACCTTTATCATTGGTAGCCAGTTTCTTGACCAACCCCTCGGCTTGCTGGTGCAGCCCAACGATGAGGTGTCATATACCGATCTGGATGACCGCATCTATTATACCCAGGGAGTGGTTCTGGTGCTGCGGGATTTTATTCGAACCTTTGTTACCCTTTACCCGGAGGTAAAAGAAAAGGGCGGCGAAGAAAACATCCGTATCGCCTTCCGTGAGATGGAGCAGATTTGCACTTTTGATCCATTGATTGTGTTGAGAGGGGAGCATGATTCCGTTGCCGCCGACCACCGCGGGAAAATGGCCCGATATTTAATCCACATCCGGGAACGGATAAACGATTTGGCGCAATCGATTCGTAGGTAGTAAAAACCCCGATTGGGTTTTAACCCAATCGGGGTTTTCAGTTATTCGTTATTAATTTAAAAGGAACGATATCTAATTTTATGTCTCAATCGTTATAGGGATATAAAACGAGTTTAGTGTCGAATTCTAATAACAATTAACCAATAACCCCTTATTGAGCGTATTGCTCAATAAGACCCTAATAGTATCTTACGCCTACTCCATAATAAAAGAATGAGGCTTGGTCGGGCAATTTGTTGCACCACATCACCTTTGCCCGACGAATGTCGTGGCCGGAAGAATAAGGGGAGTCTTCAATACCAATAAAAATGTCGGAACCCACGCTGGGCTCGAAGTCCGACTCAAAATACATTCCGGTTCGGCTGTAATTGTACATGCGACCTTCATGGTATTTACCCGACGGATAATTTTCAATCATGACCATAGTTTCATGAGCAAACCTTGGGGTTCCCCGGTTTTCTGGATTCGATTGCATTTGGCACCTTTTGTCGTCGGTTTCTACTATGCGGGTGTAGAATCAACTCACCCATCACCGTTGCCGATCCTTTGCAAAGCCTTCCAAAAAGCCTCCGCCAAACGATTCCTTCCCAAAGCGGCCATGACCATGACCTGCTTCAGAATTACCCCTATAATCCGATGTAGATTTCAAAGGAGATGACAATAATCAGGGCACTCACCAAAGCAAGAAGTAAAGAAATAAGCGTTTCTTCCATACAGAAATTCTCCGAGAATGGATTCTTTGTTGTCGCAGTTTGATCGCCCTTTTTCCTTAGCACAAAGCGTGCCGAAGTCGGTTATTGGGGTAGTTACAAAATAAATACATATAGTTGTGATATGCCCTGTTGTCAACCTGCACCGATAGAGGTGCCTGGTTTATGGAAAATTTTCCATAACGACTGGGTAATGGTTTTCCTATATGCCACAAGATGTAGTAGCTTAATGCTTACCTTAATATAGATAACAGATTTACGGAAGAGTCAAGGCCTGGTGAAAATTCAAACAAAGGATAGCGTGGATAAGACCCAATGGATGAGGGTGATTCACCAGGAATCACCCTCTGAGCATTGGGTGACAGTATGTATTAGCATACTATCATTTTTATTATCGGCCTTTATTCTTTAAACTTTACCCTTTTTAAATTTGGTATTAACAGGTGCGAGCCAGGGCAATGGCCGCGTCTACCAGGCGGTCGTTCCGGGAACAAAGGTGTAATCCGTTGCGGTCTGATCATTAAATAGACCGCTTGAACGTTTGATTAATTTATCCTCCGGGGCCGTGGATTCTCTATTGTCTAATCTCCTGGACGGCGTTACCGACAGGACAACTCTGTTAATATTCTGAAAAAAATTTTGCGTTTGGGATGCCGAAGCATCGAAGATTAAGTATACGCCCCATACGTCTTCGGTTAAAGATTGGTTGTTGAGCTGGAAGCGATGCTTTCTGCCGCTATCTTCTATAGAAAGCCCCATGATCATTGTATCGCCGGCTTTCCGGTTTAACGGCAAGAGGTTTTTATCATCGACATAGACAATCAATTTATTCTCTTTTCCATAAGATCGCTGGTAAATTAAATCCAGCTGAACCCGTGGCTTGCCTTCGCGTTTCAATATAAAACTGCGGCTTTTTTTGAAATTTATAAACCGTGTATTTTCCACCCGTTTGACACGATCACCAAATGTAATTTCAGCCGTGCGGGTTAAGCTTAGATCCGGATGTAGTTTTTCGGCCAGATCGCTGAATTGTAATTTTTTAAGTAGCGATACGATCGCATCTCGGTCCCTTCCAAGGGTGTCAAAGTAAAAAGCGGCCATGGAGTCGGCTTCCTGAACATATTTATTTTTGTATCCACGGAGCGACTGCGGGTTGCACGATGCCTCCGGAAGGGTTGCGGTCAATGCGCCTGAAATTACCCCGCTGGCGGGTCCGGCCAGAGAACCGGCAAGGTCCGCCAACGTTTTCATCGTATCCGTGTACTCTTCATCTTCCAGACATGAAAAATACTCTTTTAAACTGTGTCGCTGTTCGACATGGGCGATTGCATAAACCAGAAGCGCTTCAAGCTCTTCCGGGGTGCCCAGTGAGTCAAAAAGCGCGGTGGTGATAATGATTTTTCCGGTCGGGATGGCAAATGCATCAATTCGGCGGCTTTCTGACAATTGGAAGGCATAATTGTAACCGATCTGCTTCATGGGCCAGTTTTGCAGCACCTTTTTGCCCACCTCATTCAGAAATACCTGCTTTTTGGAACTTTTATCAACGGGCTGATAATTGCGCAGTCGCAGGGTCCACTCTCTTTCGAGGGCCAGTTCCACCGAGAAATTAGGGAGATAAAGCATTTTCGTAAAACAGAACCCGCTGGCGCGATACCCCTGCGCTTCGGCCTCCTTAAGTCGCATTCGAGCCCACTGGCCCGGGCCCGATAAATGATTGCATGACCACAGATAGTAGAGTTTACTTTCGGGGTCGCAGAAAACATATTGATGATTTTCGTCGCCGAGCGTTTCCAGGAGAATCTTCTGGATGCCTTCAACGGCGGCCTGCTCAAGGAGTTCCTGGCTAAAGAAATACGTAATGGTCCCCGTGCCCAATATGCGGTGGGAAAGCGCGAGCGTGATTTCCGAATTTTCAATGATGACATCGATGACACGGGCTTCTAATTTTTTATCCTGGAAAAATATTTTGCTGACCGTTTTTCGATAGAGATATTCGACGCCGTTTTGCCGTCCAAATCCGAAGTTTAATTTGTTCAGCTGGGGCATAATCAATACGTCTTTTTTCAATACTCCGTTTATTATGGATTCTTTTGATTTTTCATCAAAGGTGACCCCGGATTTGCCGGATACCGGTGAATTCCAGGCGATGCACAAGAAAAACAAAAAAATCCAAAAGAAAGCCTTTTGATACCTGCTTAGCACAGCTTGACTCCCTAGCTGGATGCGAATGCGCATCCGTGCTTTTCATATCGAGGTTTGTTAAGATAAAAACCCACCTCTCAAAACTAGAAATGGGTCTATAGAATACATAAGGATCAACACCTGTTCTGTAAAGTGATCTTAGGGTGAATTATAAGAATCGGCATCCCACAGGTCAAGTAGGGCTGTTTGCCGGTTGGATGGAATCTCCTGTAATTGGTTGGGTAAAGGGCCTGCGGTTAAAAATTTGAAACGCTTATATGGGGTGAAAGTCAGACGGACAGATCAATGCCTTCTTTTTTGAAACGCTTATTTACATTTTTTTTAATAAGGGGACCGAGTGTCTTTGACCAGTCCTGTGCCAGGGTCATACTTTCCTGGAGGATAAGCGGCCAGATTTTTATGGTTTTTTTACCTAATTCCGTCTGGTAGAATTTAAGCAGCCCTTTGATGTCCTTATGGTTAAAGTGTTTGGCATAAATGGGTATAACCATATCGAGAAATCCGCCTTTGGTCGTCATTTGTTCTTCAATAACCTTGTTTATTTCCTCACTCAATATGCGATAGGATTTAGCAGGCAAATCGGGACGCGATGCTTTGATCCCCTGGCTGATCTGGTGGATAAAAAAGCTGGAAATTTGTTTGCTTATATCCGGTGGTCCGGTAAGGCGCATCAATTTTTCGATATCGGCCCGTTTTGCCGGGGCTATATTATCGCTGGCTGCCGGCGATATCAAAACGCAGGTGATCACCGCCAATATCATTAGGGTTTTAAACATTTTATCTCTCCTCAGTTCCCTGTTCATGTGTGACATTTTAGTTCAGATAAGTTCTTTATAAGATTTCTGGTCGCTGGTCACTGGCTCCTGGCCAGCAGCGAGCAGCCAGAGGCCGGATACCAAAAATAAATTCGTGTTTCGTAAATGACATGCATGATGCGACACTAGCGTTTTAGCATCTCGCGTGCATGTTCCAGGGTAGCCTGGGTAATCTTCTCGCCGCCTAGCATTCTGGCGATCTCTTTATGGCGATCCTCATCATCTAGCAGGCGAATCGAAGTACGGGTTCTGCCCTGCGAAACGTGTTTCGAAATACGGTAATGGTGGTTGCCGAATTTGGCGATCTGGGGCAGGTGGGTAATGCAGATGACCTGGTGATGATTGGCCAGATCGGCCAATTTTTTCCCGACAACTTCGGCCACGCCGCCGCCGATTCCGGCATCAACCTCATCGAATACGACGGTTTCAACCGAATCGGTTTTGGCCAACAGGGCCTTTAATGCCAGGACGACGCGTGAAAGCTCTCCGCCGGAGGCGATACTGGCAAGCGGTTTTAATGATTCGCCGATATTGGGTGCAATTAAAAATGTCGCCCGGTCAATACCCGTATCGGTAATCATGCAATTTTTTGTCGCCAGATACGGGTTTGTGCTTTCGTCGGCCGGCGGGCTGTGCAACGACACCTGAAATTCTGTCTTTGAGAGCATTAGCGTTGCCAGCTGGGTGATCACCTTTTTGGCGAAACTTTCGGCACTCTTTTTTCTTTTGCGCGATAAAATTAAGGCCCGATCTTTCAATTGGGAGTGTAGCGCGCCAATCTGGGATTCGGTGTCTCGAATGGATTCCGTAATATTTTCAACCCGGGACAGGTCCTTTTCGATGGATTCAAGCCGTTCGAGGACCGCCTCTATGGATCCGCCGTATTTACGCTTGAGTTTATTGAGGGTATCAAGCCTTTCTTCAACGGCCTCCAGCTGTTTTTCATCCATCTGAATCGAATTAAGGTAGCTCCGCAATCCTTCAATGAGATCCTCAACTTGATAGGCGGTCTCGGACAGATTGGCGGCCTTTGACTTCAACTGTTGATCAATCTGGCTGATCTTCTCCAGATCCTTTTTTACATCCACCAGCTTTTCGATAACCGAACCCGGTGCGCTGTAAAGCGTTTCAATACTGTTAAATACGACCTGATAAAGCTCTTCTGCGTTTTTGAGGCGCGCCCGTTCCTGTTCAAGCGCTTCATCCTCCCCTTGGGCCGGATCGGCAGCCGCAATTTCCTTTTGCTGAAATTCCAGCAGCTCCTTATGTTCGACCTGCCGCTTTTTGAGTGTTTTTAGCTTTTCTAATTTTTCCAGCAGGGGTATCAACCGGTGGAAACAGGTGCTGACTTCGGCACGCAGCGGCATGAGGCCGCCGAATTGATCGAGGATCAAAAGGTGCTGTTCTTCTTTTAACAACAGCTGATGAACATGCTGCCCGGATATGCTGGCCAAATTTTCGGTGATGGTATTCAGCAATTGGATGGTCGCCATACGGTCATTAATATAAACCCGGTTCGTATCGCTGCGGGAAATAATTCTTCTGATCAGCAGGCCGTCAGACGGCGCGTAACCGTGTTCGGCCATTATCTCTGCCACCCGGCCGGATCCGTTTATCTCAAATAGGGCTTCGAGTTCGGCACTTTCGGCGCCGGTGCGCACCAGATCTGCGGATGCGCGGCTGCCCAGCAACAGGTTGACCGCATTGAGGATGATGGATTTGCCGGCACCGGTTTCACCGCTGAGAATGGTTAGCCCAGCTGAAAATCGGATCTGCAGATCATCAATGATGGCAAAATTACGAATGGAAAGCTCTTTTAGCATAAGTTGGATCTTCTTATTTGGGATACCCGGTTATTTCTCTTATGCGTTCGTACAGCGGTTTCAATCGTTTATACATCTTTTTGTAAACCTCATGATAAAGCGCGTCATAGACGGCCTGATTTTTTGGATCGGGCTCATAAACCTCTCCGACATGGGTCATGGCTTTGACCGCCGTTTGAAAGTCCGCGTGCAGGCCGGTTCCCACAGACGCATCGATAGCCGCACCCAGTCCCGAGGTCTCATAAAGATGGGGTTTGGCGGTGGGCAGTCCGAAAATATCAGCGGTCAACTGTAAGGCAACGCGGCTTTGACTGCCGCCGCCGGAAACCCGCAGGCTGGTGATCCGGGTTCCGCTGCGCTTTTCGATGCGTTCCTTGCCCTCGCGCAGCGCATAGGCCAGTCCTTCCAAAATCGAGCGGTACAGGTGGGCGCGGGAATGAATGTCACCGAAGCCGATGACGGCACCCTTGGCTTCCGGACCCGGCATTTTAAGCCCGGGGGTCCAGTAAGGCTGGAGCACCAGGCCCATCGAACCGGCGGGTATGGATTCGATTAAGTTATCAAATAAAGTTTCGGGTTCAACCCCCTGTCGATTGGCTTCCCGCTGCTCGGGATGGCCGAATTCATTTTTAAACCAATTGACCATCCAATAGCCCCTGAATACCTGAACTTCCACCGCATAATAATCCGGCACGGCCGCTGGATACGCCGGCAAAAGTTTGATGGGTTCGATATATTTTTTATGATTGACATTGATGGTAGCGGTGGTGCCGTAACTCAGACAACCGATCGACGAATCCAGGCTGCCGGAACCGATAACCTCGCAGGCCTTGTCGGCTGCTGCCGCTATCAGCGGCAGGCCTTTTGGAATACCGGTGGCTTCAGCCGCATCCCCGGTGATTTCACCCAGAGGCTGCCCGGGTGGGATCAGATCAGGCAAGATGTCCGGGTCTATCCCGGGCAGGACCCGCCATTTCCAGCTCCAGCCGGCCGACCACCGCAGCCGCTTGTAGTCAAAGGGTATGTAGGCCACCTGGCAGCCAATGGAGTCGGTAAAATTGCCGGTCAGCCTGTGGGTCAGATAACCTGAGAGCAGCAAATATTTATAGGTATTTTGCCAGATTTCGGGCTGATAGGTGCGAATCCAGTTGACCTCCGCTTCCTGCTGCAAATAGGCAACGGTTTTCGTCAGACCGGCAGCTTTAAAGATCAATCCCCAGAGGCCACCGACCGGGGGCAGCCCGTAGGTTTTACGCTGATCCAGCCACATCATGGCCGGACGCAAGGGGTTGCCGTTCTTATCGACGTTAACCACGCTTCCCCGCTGGGTGGTTAAGGCTACGCCAGCGATGCGGTCTTTATCGATTTGGTGGCGATTCCAGATTGACTGGCAGGCTTGAACCAATGCCTTCCAAAATACCTCCGGATGTTGCTCGGCCCAGGCCGGTTTTTCTGAAAAGTGAGGGTCAAACGTCACCGCTTCTTTGGCATGCAGCTGTCCCTGCGAATCAAAGATCAATGCCTTGAGACTTTGAGTTCCGTTATCAATAGACAGGATCAGATCTTTGGCACCCATAGCATGCGAGCGACCGGAGTTTTAAAATAAATTTTTAGCCTTGGCGATTTGTCCCACATCCCCCATAACGATCAGTGTTGTTCCGGTCGCCAGTACCTGGGTCGGTGCGGGGTTAAATTCAATTTCGCTGGATTCACTTTTCGCTCCCAAAACCAGCAGGCCGTAGCGTTCTTCTAAACCGCATTCGCGAATTTCTTTGGTGTTGAATTTTGAGTTTTCGGAAACCGTTAATTCGTGGATTCTTAACTCTCCCCGGCTTGAACGCAGCATGCGATCTAAAAAATCCACCGCCGTGGGGCGGATCATTTCGGACGCCATGCGAAGCGCACCGATCGCATTGGGGCATACTACGGCATTCGCTCCGGCCTTTAATAATTTCGGTTCCAGGAGCGGATTGGTCATGCGGCTGATAATGCGGATATTTTGATTCAGCATGCGGGCGGTCATGGTTACATAAAGGGTATCCTTGTCCGATGGCAGCGTGATGATAATCCCTGCGGCACGCTCAATTCCGGCCGCGACCAGGTTTTCGTCATCGGTGGCATCCCCCTGGATATAGAGCAGGTCACAGATGGCTATGCAGCGATCGATCCGGTCTGTATTTTCTTCGATCAACACGGCGGTTTCATTGTTTTTGTGCAGTTCGGCAATTACACCTCCACCGGTCTCACCGCCACCGCAGACGATATAATGATCTGTTAATTTATCTATTTGCTTCGCCATTTTCTTTTTCCTTATAATACCCGAAAGCCGCCCCTCCAAAAGCAGGGCCGTCAATGAACTGATACCGTAAAGAATGATCCCCATGCCGAAGGTAATCAGCAGCATCGTAAAGATTTCGGCGGTCGTGTTGCCCGTAACCTGGATCACCTCGCCGTATCCTACAGTGGTCAGGGAAACCACGGTCATGTAGAGACAGTCCAGAAAACCGGGCTCACCGTCGAAGATAATATAATAACCCGTGGCTCCGGCCATTATGACCAGAAAGATTAAGATCAGCAAAAAATATAATCGCTTGCGGATATTTACGGGTTCAGGAATTGACTTTTCAAATGGTGCCTGGAGTTTCATAGATGGTAAAGATAATATACCAGTCCTATTTTAAGTGTAAAGAGTTTTAGATTTAAAGTGTAAATATCATCCATCAGGGGGTAATTTAAAATCTTTACAAAGATGCACGCATGATCTATTTAATTGGAAGCATACGATCTGTCCGATTTAAAATCCGGAAAGTTTTAAACCCTATGGGTGCGTCCGCAATAAGCCCAAAAAGAAGCGCGGTGAGATCGGACAACCGGCGGGGATGCTATGGGAAATGAGATCCCTTTGGTTATTGCCACTTCGAATCAGGGAAAAGTCGCCGAAATGCGCGATCTCCTGGCAGGCTTTCCAGTTGCGCTAAAAAGTCTCACGGATTTTGGTCCGATTCCGGCCGTGGAAGAAGATGGCACAACCTTTGATGAAAATGCGTATAAAAAGGCCAGCTTTACGGCTAAAATATTGGGTATCCCGGCGCTGGCCGACGATTCGGGCCTGGTGGTGGAAGCCCTCAACGGCGCTCCCGGTGTCTTATCCGCGCGGTATGCCGGTGAAAATGCGACCGATGAACAGCGGATGGCCAAATTGCTCAAAGAAATGCAGGGCAAAACCAACCGCAAGGCTGCGTTTGAGTGCGTTCTATCCATTGCGGTCCCAGCCGGCCCGGCCCTAACCTACGAGGCGCGCTGTGAGGGTCTGGTTGCTGAGCAGCCTGCGGGGCGAAGCGGTTTTGGCTATGATCCGATTTTTTTCTACCCGCCGTTAAAGAAAACCTTTGCGCAGATGACCAGAGCGGAAAAAAGCCAGGTGAGCCACCGCGGCAAAGCGCTGAACGAACTCAAGCAGGAGTTTGACAAGGTCCTGCTCTGGGTCCGGCGGCATATGCCGTTAGAAGAAAAATTCTTATACAATAAAGACAAGGAGGATTGAAATGATCAGCGAATTAGTCAAAGCAAATCGAAGCTGCCGGCGCTTTTATGAAGACCACAAGATAGCGTTAAAGACACTGGAAGAACTTGTCGATCTGGCGAGACTGTCGGCTTCCGGCGGCAATCTCCAGCCGCTAAAATACATTCTGGCATGCGAGCCCGATATAAACGCCGAAATTTTTTCCTGCCTGGCGTGGGCCGGCTATTTAAAAGACTGGCCGGGTCCCGGTCCCGGCGAAAGACCTTCGGGCTATATCGTGATCCTCGGTGATACCACCATCAGTAAAGAGTTCGGCGTTGATCATGGTATTGCCGCGCAGTCGATGTTACTGGGTGCCAGGGAAAAGGGGCTGGCGGGCTGTATGATAGGCTCGATCAACCGCAAAGACTTGCGGCCGATGTTAAATATCGAATCGCATTTTAAAATTCTGCTGGTGCTGGCCATCGGCAAACCCAAAGAAGAAGTTGTGATCGAACCGGTAGGTCCGGATGGAAGTATTGTCTATTGGAGAGATGCCGAGGCCGTGCATCATTTGCCCAAACGCGCGCTGACGGATCTTATCGTTGCCTCCCATGGATCCTGATCCTAATTGAGCGAAACACGCTCAATTCGGAGTTAATCGTTATTGGTTATTCGTTACTAGAGTCAATCCTTTCAAACGATTCACTAGTAACAGATAACAAATAATGATCAATTGATTTTAAAAATCAATTGGTCCCAGGACTAATTTTTTGACCCTTTTTGTTTTGAATGATAAACTTTAACTTTGAGTTGAAATTTAACGAAAGCGAGATGGATGAATGGGACCCCATAAAGACTGTGTGGATATCGTAACGGAATTGGGCGGGATCAAAGATCTGGATGCCGCTCAACAGGAGATTAAAGCCAGGCTGGATACATCGAATCTTGATAAACTCCGGCCGATTCAGAATCCGGATGTTCTTAAAAAGATTGCCAACGCGATTGTTCTGTGTGAACCGGATTCTGTGTTTATTGATACGGGATCCGAAGAAGATAGGCAATATATCAGAGCGCTTGCTTTAAAAAATGGCGAAGAATCCGCTCTTCCCATGGAAGGTCACACGATTCATTTTGATTTAAAAGAAGAACAGGGCCGCATCATCGATCGGACCTATTACCTTCACAATCCGGGCGAAGAGGTCAATTCCCTGGCCCTAAAAAAAGATCGGGCCGAAGGGCTCGAAGATGTTCGCGACAAAATGACCGGAATCATGCGGGACAAAATCATGATGATCGGTTTTTTTATGCGCGGGCCGGTGGGGGCGCCGGCATCAAATCCGGCTGTTGAAATATCCAGCTCGACCTATGTCATGCACAGTGCCGATATCCTCTATCGAAATGTATATGCTGCCTTTGATCAGGAAGTTGAAAAACTCGGTCATTTCTACACCAATATCCACAGTGAGGGCTTAAACCGACCCGAAGACTTGCCCAACGCCAGAGTATATATGGACCGCAGCCACTTAACGACTTACAGCTTTAATTGCACCTATGCGGGCAACACCCTGTTGATGAAAAAGGGCAATCATCGCTTTTCGGTGGATCGCTCGGTCTATGTCAATAAAGGCGAGCAAATCGCCGAGCACATGTTCATCACCGGCATCGAAGGACCCGGCAGCCGTATCACCTGGATGGTTGGGGCGGCACCCAGCGGCTGCGGCAAAACCACCTCTGCCATGGCAGGGGATCATTTTGTTGGAGATGACCTGGCGCAGCTGTGGATTGCAGAAGACGGATCGGTGCGGGCGATTAACCCGGAAGTGGGGATATTTGGCATTGTCGAAGATGTCAACTGGGAAGGCGATCCGTATTTGATGAAATGCCTGCGCAATCCGGGCACCGAGGTCATCTGGTCCAATGTGCTGATCGATGAAAACGGAACGCCCCAGTGGGTGGGCAACGGGGAAGAGCCGCTGCCGGTAAAGGGCGTCAATTTTCAGGGCCCCTGGGAAAAAGGCATGGTTGATGAAAACGGCAAGGAGATTCCCATGTCCCATCCCAATTCCCGCTGTACCCTAACCAACAGCGCCCTGGAAAACTACTCGGATAAAAATGAAGATCCGCGCGGGGTTGAAACGCGCATCATCACTTACAGCGGACGGGATAGCGACACCATGCCGCCGGTCTGGGTGGCGAAAAACCCGGATGAGGGCGTCGTCATCGGTGCCTGTATCGTGTCCGCGGCCACGGCGACTGAAGTCGGGGCCACCGGCGTAAGGCGACAGCCCTGGGCCAACGCGCCTTTTACGCCCGGATCATTAGGTGATTATATGGATGCCCAGTTTGTTTTTTTTAACAGTGCGAAAATTGCCGCCGATAAACAACCGATCCTTGCGGGCCTGAATTACTTTTTATCCCACGAGGCCCGCGGCGGGACCTCTGCAAAATTGCTGGGAGAAAAAAAAGATGTCAAAGCCTGGATGGCCTGGCTGGAGCGCCGTGCGCACAAGGAAGTGGATGCCATTGACACGGCGATCGGTTACCTGCCAAAGTATGCGGATTTAAAGCGCCTGTTTAAAGAACGCATCGAAAAAGCGTATCCCCAAGATTTATATGATAAACAGTTTGCGCTGTATATCGATAATATCGTGGGGCGCATTGATTTGCAGATAGATGCTTACGGGAAGGAAGCCAATATCCCCGACCGGTTATTTGACATTTTAAAACGACAACGCACGGAACTGATGGCGCTCAAGGAAAAATACGGACCGATTGTAACCCCGCAGCAACTTGAAGATAATAAATCATCAAAAACCTGACCTCATTTTTATTTTACCACGAAGCTCACGAAGGACACGAGGTTAACAAATAAAAAAATTAAACATTTATCTTCGCGGATCTTCTTGTACTTTGTGGTGAACGGGAATGCCCAACTTGAACCTGCCGATTCAACAATCCACCCTTAGCGTCATTTTTAGCCGCCGAATGCTGGTGGCTTTTCTTATGGGGTTTTCCGGCGGGTTGCCGCTTTTGCTTACCTGGGGTGTATTGCAAGCCTGGATGACTGAAAAGGGCGTTGATTTAACCTGGATTGGGATGATCGCCCTGCTTCAGCTGCCCTACACGTGGAAATTTGCATGGGCTCCGTTTATAGACCGGTTTGTTCCGCCTTTTCTCGGGCGTCGCCGGGGATGGCTTTTAATTACCCAAATTGCTCTGATGTTTGCAATTGTGGGATTGGGTTATTCGGACCCGGTCCAAAAAAGCGAGCTAATGGTTGTCGCCGCAGTGCTGGTGGCCTTTTTCAGTGCCACCCAGGACATCGTCATCGATGCCTATCGCCGTGAAGACCTGCCGGACAACGAACTGGGATTGGGTTCCTCGATGTACGTTTATGGATACCGGCTGGGTATGCTGCTGGCCTCCGGGGGTGGCCTGATCATGGCGGATCACATGTCCTTCTCTCAGGTTTATTTTATAATGTCCCTGTGCATGCTGCCCGGTATCATAACGACCCTATTGACTCCTGAACCAGAACTGGTTGAAGGGGCGCCTCAGACAATGATGGAGGCGATTGTTAATCCGTTTGTAGATTATTTCAGCCGCAATAGCGCAATATGGATTTTGATTTTTATCCTGCTGTATAAGATCGGCGACACCATGGCGAGCGGGATCACAATGCCATTTTACCTGGAGACCGGATTTACCAAAACGGAGATCGGCACGGTTGTCAAATTCTTCGGTACTGCCGCAACCCTGGCGGGCGCGGCTTTAGGCGGACTTCTGTTGCTTAAACTGGGAATCAACCGCGGCTTATGGATCTTCGGGATGTTGCAAGCCTTGTCCACGGCCGGTTTTGCGATTTTAGCCAGGATTGGGTATAACATTACCATGCTGTCGGGTGTCATTGCATTTGAGAACCTGAGCAGCGGAATGGGCACTGCTGCTTTTGTGGCCTTCATGGCCAGCATTACCAATAAAAAATTTACCGCCACCCAATATGCCCTGTTAACCGGCATCATGGGTTTTTCCAGACAGATGGCCTCCTCGGTGACCGGGTTTATGGCCAAGTATATGGGTTGGCACAGCTTTTTTATTTTTTGCACCTTGATTGCCATTCCAGGCATACTGCTGCTATTAAAAATTGCGCCCTGGAATTCACAGTGCGCAGCAATGGCTGAAGAAATATAGGATTTTAAATTTTGGATTGTAATGTGTTTACGACTAATGCCAACGGATATCGTTTGTCATTAAATCTAAAATCTGAAATCCGAAATCCAAAATTTTTTAAAGCGTCTCATGGCCAAGAAATCGAAAAAATCAAAAACCCTTGAGCGGGTGCTGCAGCTTCAGGAAAAGAGAAGAAAAATCCTGGAACTGCCGCCCGAAAAAGCCCTTGATCGTATTCTGGATGACCCCCAGCCGGCGGCGCTGGTGCATTCTTTTCCGGAACAGGATTTTTATCTGCTGGTCAATGAAATTGGAGCTGAAGATTCCCTGCCGCTGCTTACGCTGGCCACGAACCAACAGTGGGAATACATTGTCGACCTGGAAACCTGGCAGAAGGATCACCTCGATCAGAAAGCGGTTACCCGCTGGCTGAGCCTGCTGCTGGAAGCCGACCCCGCGCGCTTCTTCCGGTGGTTTCTGGAGGAAAAATTAGAATTTGTCGAGCTATATCTATTTAGGAATATTGAAGTCAGAATCCGGGAGCACGACCAGGACCCCTCCGATTTCGGCGACGATTATTTTAGCCTGGACAATACCTACTATTTCAAATTTATTGATATTCCGGCGGAAACTGAATCCGAAAAACTAAATGACGCCCAGCGGCGCGAATTACTCACCCGCATCACCCAAAGTCTGGCTGCTTACGATCATCATGCCTTTCAGAGTGTTTTGCTGGAGGCCGCCCATATCATCCCGGCCGAAACCGAAGAAGATTGCTATCGCTGGCGATCGGTGCGGCTGGCGGAAAAAGGCTTTCTGCCTTTTGATGAGGCCATCGGCATCTATCAGCCCATTAAGCCCGCAGAACTCAAAAAGAAAGGCAAAAAATTTATCCCCGACGCATCGGTACAGATTTCCGCATTACCGGTACCCGTCGCCCCTTTGAGAGAATTGAAAGAGGACAATCATTTCACCCGGGCCTTGCAGAAAGTTGAACCGCCGAATGTGCTGCAGCAAATTCAAACCGAGTTTGCCAACCTCTGCAACCAAATCGTCGTTGCCGACCAAAAGATCATCGGTGAACGCGAAATCCTGCAGGAAGTTGTCAAAAAGGCCAGCGGGTATGTCAGCATCGGACTCGAAATAATGCTGGAAGATAAGCGCAACGATCCTGCCCGGGGGGCCGCCCTGATTGCCCGCTATCCGCTTCAGGATATATTCCGGGTGGGTTTTGGAGGCGCACTCAAGCTGAAATGGCGAGCGGAAAAATGGCTTTCTAAATGCTGGTTTGCCCGCAGCGGGTTGCGCCTGACTTTCTGGGGTGAACAATGGCTGGGTGTCGTCGGCGGGCTTTTGCTTAAAAAGCCGCTTTTTCATGATAATTATGAAACCGGCGTTTTATACCGGGAATTTGCTACCCTTGAAGATATCCATCAAACCGAAGAGATTTTTAACCAGATCGTCGGGGTTGATGATTTGCTGGTGTTGATGAACATCAAGCTCGATTCTGTCTCCAAATACGGCTTTCTGACATACAAAAACCTTCTCCTTACGCTCTGGGCCAGGCGCTGCCGCCGATTAAAAAGTTCCCTATTGAAGCCCCTGACACATAAACAGTTCCTTCCTTTTTTTCAAAAATTGCTGCCGGGTCAGGTGGATTCCGATGGTGAAACCGCCAGAAAAATTCCTATGGAAATGAAAACCGCGTTTTTAAATTGGCTGACGGCAGAAACGGGTTTGAAAGATTATGAAATTACCAATCGACTGGGTCAAACCTTTACAGATCTCTTTGACGAAATTGAAAGCGAATACGGCCGCGTCTCTCCGGAAGAACTGGATCCCAGGTTTATCCATCTGTTCCTAATATCTCCAAAGAAAAGCTAGCCTTTCATTGCCTTGGCCGAAGCGCGCCCGGGGAAACGGAAAACGATCATTCGCCCGCCGTTTAAAAGATAGGTTCTAATGGAAAGGAAAGATGGCGTATGGCAGAAAATATATTTCTACTCTTTTGCCTGGTTGTTTTGCTGGTGGCACTGATCTGGCTGCTCATCAAATCCCGGTAGAAACGGCAGCCCATCTTTGGCCAACCTGAAAAGCGGGACATTGAAAATGCCGGACTAGCTTAATTTCCTTACCGCACCTGTAATGATTTGAACAGCCCTGTCGATATCCGCCTCAGTGGTCATCCGTCCGGTGGTTAACCTTAAGGTGCCTTTGGCCCACTCCAGGGGGACATTCATGGCCTTGAGCACGTCGGAAATTTGCACCGTGTCGGAATGACAGGCCGCCCCGGCGGAAGCGGCTACATCCGCGCCGATAGCATCCAGAATGCGATTGGCCTCCAGATTCAGAAATGAAATGCTCAGCGTGTTGGGCAGTCGTTTTTGCGGATGCCCGTTGAGCTTTACCTGGTCGCATCCCTTCTTGATCCCCGCATACAGCCGATCGCGCATGGCCTGCATATGCTTCATATTTTTGTCCAGATCGCGATGCGCAATTTCACAGGCGGCTCCCAGGCCGACGATTTCGAGCACATTTTCGGTGCCGGGCCGGATGGCCATCTCCTGACCGGCTCCGTGCATCAATTTAGCCGGCGCGAGCCCATGCCGGATGTAGAGCGCACCGACGCCCTTGGGGGCATACACCTTATGGCCGGCGATCGAAAGCAGATTTACCCCCAGAAGGCTGACATCCACCGGCATTTTCCCAATCGATTGGGCTGCATCCGTATGAAAAACAATGTCGTGTTTTTTGGTCAGCTTTGAGATTTCTTCAATCGGTTGAACCGTGCCGACCTCGTTGTTGGTGTGCATGATGGAGATCAGAATGGTTTCTTTTTTAATGGCCGCTTTTAGATCTTTCAACTGGATCTGACCGAATTCGTTGACCGGCAAATAAGTGACTTCAAATCCGGTGGTTTCCAGAAAATTGCAAACCGCGATGACAGCCGGATGTTCAATCTGGGAGGTAATGATATGATTGCCTTTATGTCGGAAGGCATGCGCACAGCCTTTAATGGCAAAATTGTTTGATTCCGTTCCCCCGCTGGTAAATATGATTTCTTCCGGCTCGCAATTCAGTAATGCGGCCACCTGCTCCCGGGCTTTGATAACCGCCTGTTTGGGCTTGCTGCCGTAAAAATGGGAGCTTGACGGATTGCCGAATTCTTCCTCGAAAAACGGCCTCATGGCCGCAATGACTTCCGAATCATGGGGGGTGGTGGCGTTATAATCGAGGTAGACGGGTTTGGGCATGATGGATGATCTCCTTGGCATAATGGGTCGATGGAGGACTGGAGAACTGAAATTGAATATAACAAATTCCAGGTTTGAATACCAGCCCGGCTTTGATGGTTCAGCGTCGGCTTTCAGGTTGAATAACTATTGAAAGGACGCGCGATTTGTTTCTGGTTTGAAAGACGAAAATTGGTGTGCGCATTTGTGCATATCCTGCCAGGTTTGACGATAGCTTTGAGACTTGGTACTTTAAACGGACTGTGAGCCCTTGGGCAGCTTGGGGTGTTCGATGATCTATGCAATGGCGCCACAGCCAGTCCCGACACATTCAACGCTTAAATCATAATAGAAAATGAATATTTGGCTGATCCTGATAGCTTTTGCATTTCATTTCACCAGACACGGCATCGCTTTTCCACTGATTCCACTGTTAGCTGAAAACATTGGAGCGGAGCCATGGGAAATTGGATTTGCGGTCGGCGCCTTTGGCTTAATTGGTGTGTTTTTCTCCATACCGCTCGGAGGTATAATTGATAATGTTGGCCCAAAGCGAATGCTTGTGTTTGGCGTGATTTGCAATATCGCAAATGCTGTAATTTTACTGCATGCGAACACAATTTCTGGACTCATTATCGCGCAGATGATTGCCGGATTGGCGTTTACACTCGTTATTGTCGGGAGCCAGGCCTTAATTTCCAAAGTTTCAAATGCCCGCGAACGCGAAAAGGCATTCGGACTCCTTACGGTCGGCTCCGCAATCGGGTTGGCTATAGGCCCTGCCTTGGGAGGGTTTTTAGTGGAACGGTTTGATTACCAGACTGCATTTTTCCTGGTGCTGATATTTTCAAGCATAGGGCTGTTAATTCTCGGAATACGAGGTAAAAAGGAATCGAAACGAGCATACAGTTTTTTCCAGGATGTAAAACTAGCGGGCGGTCTGGCTTTAAATCCTCAGGTCATGATCATTCTTATGTTTGTATTTGTGGTTCTTTTTGCAGTAAACCTAAATTCATCCTTCCTGCCGGTGTTATTGCGCAGTGAGGGTTTAAAAGAATCTTCAGTCGGGTCATTAATATCCATTTTTGGGCTGACTTCGATTGGTATTCGGCTCTTTTTCAGCAATCTTGTGGCATTTGCCAATCGCAAAAAGATTATTGCGTTTGCAATGGGAACTGTCATTGTGGGTGTCGGAATGATACCGTTGATGTCTTCGCTAACGGGATTCGCAATGGCACTTTCAATATTTGGTCTTGGATTCGGAATTGCGCAACCGCTTTCTATGGTGATGATAGCCGATTTGACCGATCCAAGTCTATCCGGGCTTGCGATGGGACTTCGATTCACGGTAATTATGGCTGCGAATTTACTTAGTCCGGTCATTCTCGGATTTACAGTCGATATCCTCGGCTTAAAATCTGTGTTTTATTTTGCAGCTTTTGTGGTGTCTATTACCGCTATATACATTCTGGCAATCAGACCGGGTCTAATCCCCGGCAGGAGAATTTAGACCATGATCGCCTACCTTTACGGATGGAAACAGCTTCGGATTTGTATGGGGTAAAAATTTGGCGGCGCTGAAGCGGTTCATGAAGTCCTGGTTGACGTTAAGTTCCATGTAAGTGATGCGGTCGCGGATCTGATCGATTCTATCATGATATTTATCGGTTTGCAGGGCCAGAACCGCGCCGCCGAGGGAGCTGTTTCCCAGCGGCTGATAACGGTCCAGCGGCAAATCCGGCAGCATCCCGATGGTTATGGCGGATCCAGGATTGATGAACGATCCAAATGTTCCGGCCACATAAAAACATTCCAGTTCTTCAGGTGCAATACCGACCGAAGCGGTCAAGGTTTCCAAAATGGTATACATGGCGGCTTTGGACCGGATCAGGCTGTCCAGATCGGCCTGGCTGATGGTCAGATCAGAGCCGGTGGCCGATTGTGAAGCCGGCACAATGATCAGATGCAGCAGCCCGTCGATATTTTTAATTTTGGAGCCGCAGATCGCCGGCACCAGCTTGCCGCGGATATCGATCATGCCGTTAAGAAAGAGTTGGGCGGCCAGATCGATAACGCCCGAGCCGCAGATCCCTTTGGGCGGCATGTCCTCAATGGTGTGGATTTTAAATTCCAGTGTTTTCGGATCCACCCGAATCCGGTCAATGACCCCCGGCCCGGCCGTCATTCCCATGCGGGTGACGCCCCCTTCAAGAGCTGGCCCGGCGGCTCCGGCACAGGCGATCAGCCAGTTTTTATTGCCGAGCACCACTTCGGCATTGGTCCCGACATCGACCAGAATACAGGTTTGCGATTTTTTGTAGATTCCTGAAAACAGAATTCCGGCAATTAAGTCCCCGCCGAAGTAACTTCCGATGTTGGGAAAGATAAATACCCGGGCCAGCGGATTAACATCCAGGCCGAGTGCTTGCGCCTTTACGATGCCGGGAGTGTTAACGACCGGAATATAGGGCTCTCGGATCAGCCATCTGGGGTCGAGACCCATGAAAAGATGGGTCATGGTGGTATTGCCGGCCACTGAAAGCGCGCAGATGTGTTCCGGATCAAGGTGCTGCGTGGCGCACAATTTTGTGATGGCCTTGTTCAGGCCGTCAATAATCAGCTGATTCAATTTTTTGAGGCCATTTTCCTTTTCTACAAAATGAATCCGCGCCAGGATGTCCGGTCCGATCGCATCCTGAGGATTATCGAAAGCGGATTCGGCCAGGGTTTTGCCGTCTGCAAGATCGAGCAGCCGCAACACCACCCGGGTGGTGCCCAGATCAATCGCCAGGCCCGTAATCGGAGTCGCCATGTTTGCATCGGAAACGCCGATCAGCACCCATTGGTGTTTTTCTTTAAAAACGATACAGTCAACTTTGAATGCGCTCGTGCGTAAAAGCGTCGGCAGAGCCTTTAAAAGTTCCGGATCGATATCGATGGCGGGTGTATCCAGGCGGGATTTCAGGGTCTGGATGAGTCGGTCCGCATCCGCCGTATTGTCTTTTAAACTCGGCGGCGTCAACGTAACTGTTTGAATCCAAGGGGAAGAGCGATTATCCATATCTTCTTTACAACAAATTTTTGAGGTGCTTAAATGGTTTTGGCTGCAGGATTGTTACTGTCAATGGCCAGTTGTTCATTGTCCGTGGTAAAAGCGAGACCATAAAGTCCACCTGATGAAAATCAGATATAATTCCATTAATATAATAAATAGCTGCAAAAATACAAAAACACGAAAATGAATTTCAAATCCGTGTTTCTATACTTGCCATTATTCGAAATGCTTTGATTGCTTTTTTTGAACCACTGACCACTAACCACCAACAACCAATCCTACAATAGTTGTTCCAAATCCGCCATGATGCGATTCATGACATCCCCGGCGGTCCCCCTGATAAGATAATCGCTGATGTCGCCGGTTAGCGGCGTGGGTTCCGGATTGATCTCGATAACTTTGGCTCCGGACTCTTTGGCCACCACCGGCATCAGAGCCGCCGGGTGAACGACGGCCGAAGTGCCGATTACCAGCATGACATCGCAATCCGTTGCGACCTGTCGGGAGCGCCAGAGGGCTTCCTGCGGTATCATTTCGCCGAATAAAACCGCATCTGGTCGTAAGATTCCACCGCAATCGCAATGGGGCGGAATTTCGGTGATTGCAACGCGACTGGTTTCGAAACGCGCCTCGCATTGCATACAGCGTTGCCAGGCCATGTTGCCGTGAAATTCGATGACATCACTGTTACCGGCTAATTGGTGGAGGCCGTCTACGTTCTGGGTAATGATGGTTTTTAAAATGCCCAGCTCTTCGAGTTTGGCCAATCCTTTGTGGCTGTCGTTCGGTTTGGCTTTGTCCAATACTTCCTTCATGTCTTTGAAAAGGAGGTTCCAGACTTTGGCCGGATCCTTCAAAAATGAATCGATGTGAGCAACCTCCATGGGGTCATACTTTTCCCACAGCCCGCCTTTACCTCTAAATGGGGGTATCCCACTTTCAGTGGATATACCCGCACCGGTTAAGGCCGCAGCCATTTTTGCTGCAGACAGATCCTTCGCCGCTTTTTTAATCAAATCATCCATCATGCTCCCTCATACGCATAATTTTTATTCAATTCAATTATGATTTACGAAACTTCTTAAACAATAAGAAGAAGTTAAATAGGAAATACGAAGCACGAAATTCGAAACAATATCAAAATACGAATTTTCGAATGTGCTAAACGATTAAAAGAATTACCAACCATAAGCAAGAGTGAAGATACTTTAACCGTTTTGAATTTTTGTAATTTAATATTCGAATTTGTTTCGGATTTCGGATTTCGATATTCGGATTTTAGCACAACCCGACAGGGTTGGGCTATAGCTTGAACGTCATATCACCGGCCACGCCGACACACTCAATTTTAGCGCCCTGATCGGCAAAGTGTTTTCGACAGGTGTTTACCATATCATCCATTTGGTCATCGCTTCGCTCCTGGTTCAAATGGAAAAGCCCCAGCTTTTTAACACCGGCCTCCCGAGCCAATCTAAGCACATCGGTATAAACGGAATGGCCCCATTCGATAAATGTCTTGTATTCTTCAGGGGTGTATTCACTATCATGGACTAAAAGATCGGCACCGGCTGAAAAGTCCACGTATTCTTGAAAGGTGCGACCGCCGGGATGAATGAATCCGAGTTCATTGTCGGTCAGGAAAACAAAGGATTTACCGTCTTCCACAAATTTATACCCGCTGCCTCCATTTGGGTGGCTGATCGGTATGGGTGTAACCGATACGGAGCCGATGTTAAATTCCTGCGGACAGGCTTTTTCATACTTCATTCGGGCTTTGACATCATCGTATTTTACCGGAAAATTGGGCGGCGCCATTACCGTTGATAAGATTGTCTCCACAAACTGGGTGTGGAACGGACAACCGTGCATGTGAAATGTGGCACGCTTAAAATAGAGGGGTTTGAAGAAAGGAAATCCCATTAAATGATCCCAGTGGGCGTGTGTGAAGAGAAAATTGATGTTGTGCGTGTTTTCGCTGGCGAGGCTTTTCCCGAACCTTCGAATCCCGGTACCGGCATCAACGGCAATGATATCACCGCTGCGGGTGCGAATTTCCAGGCTGGTGGTATCGCCGCCGTATTTTAAATATTCTTTTCCGGAAACCGGTATTGAGCCCCTGGATCCCCAGCAAGTGATTTCCATCTTAGCCCTTTCGGTTGAACTATTTTTTAGAAAGAAAATTTTGGCTTCTATCTAAAAAGCAATCACAAAAACACGAAATTTTTAATTTTTTCTTTTTCGTGTTTTTATGCTTTCGTGCTTTCGTGATAAATGAATTTTTTAATTACTTATTTTTTTATCTCTCCGTAAAATGTATGCCAGATTCCTTCGTGGGTCCAGCTTTTTATGATTTTTGCCGAAAGGCGCTCCAATTCGATCCGTACCTGTTTGGCCTCACTGCGCAACAGGCCGGATAGAATAAACCGCTTTTTCGATTTGAAACATTCGGAGCGGATCATTTTCTTGATGACATCATAATGGATATTGGCAATGAGCAGATCGGTCGGAAACGCGGCAAAATCCTCGGCGTATCCCTGCACGACCGTCACCCGGCTTTCGAGATCGTTGAATCGGACGTTTTGTGCAGCCGTTTGCGCTGCCAGAAAATTCAAGTCCACGGCAAGATTTATTTTGCAGCCCAGAGATGCAGCGGCCAGCGCCAACAGGCCGGTTCCGGTACCAAGATCGAGAACCACTTCGGGGGTTTCATACCGAACTGCCAGTTCGACCGCATCCAGACAATCCCGGGTAGTGGGATGGATGCCCGTACCAAAGACCAGACCGGGATCCAGAATAATGCGGTGCTGAGCATGTCTCGCGACCGCATCCTTTTCCCATGGCGGGATGACGCGAAAGCAGCCTTGATCAAAAGAGGTCAATATGGTGCCCTGCCACTGCTCATAAGACATGTGATAGTTGTCCACGTAGGTAAGATGTGGCTGGCGGCGCAGTAGTTTTTTAATCTCCTCTGGGGCCGGATCGGAAAAAAAAAGAAACGAAAAATCATCCTCTTCCCAGTTGCCGATAAAATGCTGCGGATGAATCTCTTTTTGCGATGTTAAGCGACCGCCGAGCTGGTAAATGTATAATTCATTGTAAGGGCAAGCGCCGAGTTGGTTTTGATCAGGGTGTGAGCGATGTGAACTATTCATTTTTCGGCAACTGGTCAAGATACCAGTCCATCGGGTCCAGCAAGGTAAATCCCATGTTCTTCAGTTTTTCTTTCACATGGGCAATATTTAGGGTCAACAGATACGGGAAAACCGCGCGTTTATCTTTGTCCCAATAGCGGGCAACCAGTATGCTGCCAAAGGATATATTCTCCTCGGTGATGGTATCGACAACTTTTTTCAACTGTCCGACTTTCTCTTCCAGCAGGATACCCAGCAACGTACCGGGCTCGCCGATTCCTAAAACATTGATAAACGCACGCAGCAAATCTCTTACGGAAAGAATCCCTTTAAGTTTGCCGTCTTCGTCGACAACCGGCAGCGCCCCCACCTTGTGTTCCTGTAACAGCAAAAGGGCATCTTGAAGGGTTGAGGTCGGTGAAAGGGTGATCGGATTTATTGTCATGATATCTTTAATTTTGATCTTGGAAAATTTTTCCTTATCTTTTTCACTGTGAGACTCTTTGAAGAAACTATGGGGCCAGGCGCTTCTAATATCTCTATCCGTGACAATCCCGATGATGCGATCATTTTTATCAACTACAGGGAGGTGCCGGATCTGATTTTCCGCCATTAATTTTTGAGCGTCAAAGATATTGTCCTCCTGATCAACGGTAATCACCTTGCTCGTCATTGATCTGCTTACAAACATAATACCCCCTAATTTGGTTGGTTCGTCGATTTGTTAAATGGTTAAATCGTTTTGCTTTATCGGTGTTTTTGGATACGATTTGGCAAATTGACCATTTACGGATTTGACTCAGCCATTGAGTAAAACCTCAACATGATTTTTGGCCAACTCCGGAAGGCGTTTCAGGGAATATCCCCCCTCAAGTACCGATATCAGTCGACCTTTCGAATACCGGTTCGCCATCTCAACGATTTTCTCGATGATCCAGGTAAACCCCTCGGTCGTCAGTGTTATGTCCGACATATTATCGTCAATATGCGCATCAAAGCCGGATGAAACCAGAATAACTTCCGGTTTAAAGTCAGCGAAGGCAGGAAAAAGATCTCTTTGCATCAACTGTTTATATCGGGCGTCTCCATCTCCAGGCAGGACCGGCGAATTTTTGGTGAAACCGTATCCAGAATCCTGTCCCAGTTCAAACTCACGACCCGTTCCCGGGTAGGCGAAGCTTGGATGCTGATGGATGGAGTAATAAAACACGCTGGGATCGCGTTCAAAAATGTGCTGGGTTCCATTGCCATGATGGACATCGAAGTCTATAATACCCACCCGCTTTATTCCCCATTCCTTCTGAAGATAGCGTGCCGCAATCGCCACGTTGTTAAAGTAGCAAAAACCCATGGCTTTGTCGATTTCGGCATGGTGCCCGGGCGGTCGTACAGCACAGAACGCATTATCAAGTTTGCCCTCCATGACCAAACGGGCGGCTTCCAAAACACCGCCGACAGCCAGCAAGGCAATCTCATAGGTCACCGGGCACATCTGGTTGTCGGGACTATCGAAAATGTTATTGCCGGCGCTGCAGGCCGTCTCGAAGCGTTTGATATAGTTGCGGTCATGTACGGTTTCCACCCATTTCAAATCCGCCGGAACGGCTTCAATCGGTATCAGTTTTTGGAGCAGGCCTGCGTCCTCAATTCCTTTGTAAACCGATGGCAGCCGATCCGGCACCTCAGGGTGGTAATTTCCAGTCAGGTGTTGCTGGTATCTTTCATCATAAAGGAAGCCGGTTCTATTGCTCATAAATTTTGTGCCCTTTTATTTTTAGTCAAAGCTATGGTAGCGGGGAAAGCATAAAATCCGTGGCACATCCTGCTCGGACCGGTGCCTTTCTCTCAAATATCAAAATATAGCCGCAATCGAAAATACGCCGGCCGCTATGCAACAATTTTATCAAATATTTCAAATGCGGCCCGTACGGATTTACTGTCTTCAGGCATCTCAATGGTCGGTCGGCCATTGAAATCATAATCATAAATCAGATCATCTTCAGGAATGGTGCCGATTAGTTCAAGATTGCCTTTTTTTATCATCTCCATGGCTTGCTCGGATGGGGCTTCGCGGGTCTGATTGATCACGACGTAACTTTTCCCCACCACAATTTTCAGGTCCCGGGCGAGCGCATCGATCCTAACGGCCGCCTGAAGTCCCCGCCGGGATGGATCCGACACAATCAACAGGACGTCTACGTTGTTGGTTGTCAAACGGCTGATGTGTTCCATACCGGCTTCGTTATCCATGACAATATAGGGGTAATTGCCGGACAAACGGTCCAGGTAATTGGTCAGCAACGTGTTTGCCGCGCAATAACAGCCGGCGCCTTCGGGCTGGCCCATGACGACGAGGTCAAACCCCTCCGACTCAACCAGAGCCTCTTCGAGCTTCATCTCCATGAAGATATCTTTGGTCATTCCGCTGGGAACATCGCCTTTTTTCATCTCTTCCCGGGCATTTCCAAGCGTATCGGCAATTTCAACACCAAGAACTTCATTCAGATTGGCGTTGCAATCGGCATCCACCGCCAGAATGGGTGTTTTTTCTTTTTTGAGCAAATATTTTATAAGCATACCGGCCATTGTGGTTTTGCCTGATCCGCCTTTGCCGGCCAGTGCAACTGAAAATGGCATATCTGTCAACTCCCTTTTATTCGAATTACGATCCTGTGCCGATCGGTTGGATTTTTTAAATTAAGTTAGTTTGGGCATTCAGTCAAGAGGGTTTTAAACTCCTTGAAAAGCATTCGCCCCTGTGTTAATTGCAATCAAACTTTTGCTCAAATAGGATTTTACGGGAGGGGAGGGCAGCATGGACTTTGAACTGACAAAATCGCAAAAAGAGATTCAGAAAGCGGCAAGGGAATTTGCCAGAGGTGAATTTGACAAAGAACTGGCTTTGGAACTGGACCGCAAACACGAATTTCCGACCCAGATTTGGAAGAAAGCGTGCGACCTGGGATTTGTGGGGGTGCATTTTCCGGAAGAATATTCCGGACAGAATCTGGGGGTTCTGGAAAATATCATTATTGCGGATGAATTTTGCGCCCGGGATTCGACCATCGGTGCTGCCGTTATTTTGTCCAGCTTTGCTTCTGAGTGTGTGCTGCGTTTTGGAAGTGATGAATTGAAGCAAAAGTTTCTGCCCCCGGTTGCCGAAGGACAGATGCTCTCCGGCGGCGCCTTTACCGAGCCGGGCCACGGATCGGATATCACCTCCCTGGACACCGCGGCGGTGCGCGACGGAGATGAATGGGTCATCAACGGCACCAAAACCTTTATTACCAACGGCGGCCTGGCAGGGTTTTATTCTGTGATGTGCCAGACCGATTTCGAATGCCAGCCGTCTTACCGGGGTATCAGCCTGATCCTGGTTGAGGCGGAACGCAAAGGGCTTACGGCCACCGATGTGGGCGACAAGATGGGCATCCATATGATGGCGACGGCGGAATTAAATTTTAAGGATGTGCGCGTGCCGGCTGCCAATCTTATCGGTGAAGAGGGTAAGGGATTCTACCAGGTGCTGGAGTTTTTTGATGAAAGCCGGATTCTGGTGGCCGCCCAGGCGCTGGGAACCGCCCAGGGTGCTTATGACCGCGCTCTGGCCTATGTGAAGGAGCGCGAGCAGTTCGGCCGCAAGATTGCCCAGTTTCAGGTAACCCAGCACAAGCTGGCCGACATGGCGACCAAAATCGAGCTTGCCCGCCTGCTGACCTACAAGGCGGCCTGGAATTTTGATCAGGGCCGCATCGATCCCAAATTGACCTCCATGGCCAAGATGTATGCCGCCCGAACCGCGGTCGAGGTGGCGGACGAGGCCATTCAATTGCTGGGGGGATATGGTTATATGACCGAATATGAAGTCGAGCGCTTCTATCGCGATGCCAAGATTTGCGAAATTTATGAAGGCACCAAGGAGATTCAGAAAAATACCATCGCCGGTGCGATTATCGGCAAACTTAAATAATTCCCGTTCCTGGTTTTAAATAAAACGTCTTGCATCCAGACCGGAATCGTCTTCCCATGGTTACCCACCTTTGATAGACTCTTCTTTATCAAAGTTTGAACCATACGAGTTGTAATTTTACATTCCTGCTTTATTATTGAATTAACCTGTGTTTACGCCTTGTGGGAAGAAATGTATTTGCTCTTAAAAAAGCAGTTTTAGAAAAAGAAAGGAGCAAGCCATGATTGAGATCATAAAAAAAACACTGATGACGGGTGCCGGCCTGGCACACAAAACCTGGGACGAGGTGGAGGCGCTCACCAAGGAAATTGTCAAAAAGGCCAAGATGTCCGAGAAAGAGGGCGCGAAATTTTTAAAAGACATGAAAGGCCGTTATGACGATACCCAAAATAGGCTCGAACAGTACGTCGAAAAAATCGTCAAGGATATCTTGAAGAAAATGAATCTCGCCACGGCCGATGATATTAATGCTTTGAAAAAAGAGATTCGGCAACTCAAAAAAGCAGTCGGTCGCCCGGCGACTAAAAAGAGTTCGAGAAAAATTACCGCCAAAAAAAAGGTCGGGAGCACAACCCCCAAAAAGCGCACGCGTGCGACAACTGCCAAAAAAACTGCCGGACGGGCGAGCACCAAAAAGCGTTCCGCTAGCGCCAGCACGAAAAAGCCCACCCGCAGGGCGTCCGCTAAAAAAAGCTAATTTTCCTAACTTCAGATGTTGAGTATAAGAAAAATAGCCGTCATCGGACGCACCTACCGGCATTTGAATCGTTATCGGCAGATCCTGGCGATATTGTTTAAATACGAATTTGGAGATCTGCTGGAAAGACTGCGGATCGATCAATACATCGAGGCAGGGCTGAAGGCGATTTCGAAAAAACGCGCAGACCGGGTTGAAAAACTGACCCGGCCGCAGCGGCTCAGGATGGCATTTGAAGAACTGGGGCCCACCTATATTAAACTCGGTCAGGTGCTTTCCACCCGGCCGGATCTTGTTCCGAGAGACTTTGTCAATGAACTGGCGAAGCTTCAGGATGAGGTGCCGCCTTTTTCCTTTGAAGAAGTCAAAGCTTCTGTTCAAACCGAGTTTGAGAAGCCGGTCGAAGAACTGTTCGATGAACTTGAAGAACTGCCGCTGGCATCCGCTTCCATCGGCCAGGTTCATAAGGCCCGTCTGAAAGACGGCGAAGCCGTGGCGGTTAAATTTCAGCGACCCGGTATCCAGAAAGTCATTGAAGTCGATTTAGAAATCATGCTTCATTTGGCCACTCTTGCTGAGCGCCATATAAAGGAGTTCGAAATTCATCGACCGGTGAAAATCGTAGAAGAATTTGCCCGCACACTCGAAAAGGAAATTGACTATCGTATCGAAGCCACCAATATGGAGCGCCTCGCTCGCCAATTTTTAGATCTTCCGCACGTGCACATTCCCGCAGTGTTCAGGGAGTTTACCACCTCACGCATACTGACAACCGAGCTCGTAGACGGTATCAAAATATCAAAGATTGATAAACTGGAAGCCGCCGGACTTGATAAGAAGTTAATAGCGGATCGAGTGGTCGGACTTGTGCTCAAACAGGCCTTTGATCACGGATTTTTTCATGCCGACCCCCATCCGGGGAATATTTTTGTTTTGACGGAGAATGTCATCTGTATGGTGGACTTTGGGATGATGGGTACGGTGGATCGTCGAACGCGGGAAGCGTTCGTTGATTTGATCGATGGTGTGGTTCAGCAGCATGAAGTCAAGACCACCCAGGTGCTGCTGAATTTAACCGTCTGGGATGAACAGCCGGATGTTCGCGCCTTGGAAAGAGAGGTTGCCGACTTCACGGGTCGCCATCTTTATAAGCCCATAAAGGATATGGAAATCGGAAAACTGCTGCAGGATATGCTTGAATTAACCGGCCGTTTTCGGTTGCGAATCCCGCCGGATATTTTCCTGATGATCAAGGCTTTAAGTGCCGTGGAGGACGTCGGCCGGACGCTGGATCCGGAGTTTGATCTGATTGCCCATGCCACCCCGTTTATCAAACGGATTAAACTGGAACGGTTTTCCCCCCAACGGATTTCTGCCGATGTATTTGAGATAATGTCGCGGTTGCTTCAATTTTTACAGCAGTTTCCAAAGGATCTGCTGGATCTGACCGGCATGATGCGGGAGAAAAGGATCAGTTTCCAGCTGGAACACAAAGGGCTCGAGGCGATGCGGGCAACCCAGGATCAGACCAGCAACCGCATGTCTTTTGCCATTATCATTGCGGCGCTGATTATCGGTTCAGCACTGATCGTCATATCCGAAATCCCGCCCCTTGTTTTTGGCATCTCCTTGATTGGGATCATCGGATATCTGGTTGCCGCCATTATGGGGATTTGGCTGTTGGTGGCGATAATTAAAAAAGGACGGCTGTGACCAAAGGCCAAAAGATCACAGGAACATGAGCAAACTTAAAGCCATTACGATCATGCCGAGAATGAGACCGTAGATTGAAAGATGGTGTTCTCCATATTTCTGTGCTGATGGCAGCAATTCATCAAGCGAAATAAAAACCATAATGCCGGCAACGCCGCCAAATAGAATACCAAAAATGAAATCACTGAAAAAATTGAGCAGAATTAAATACCCGATAAGCGCCCCGATGGGTTCGGCGATTCCGGAAAGAAATGAATAGTAAAAAGCCTTTTTCTTGCTTCCGGTCGCATAATAGATCGGAACCGAGACTGAAATACCCTCCGGAATGTTGTGGATAGCAATGGCAACCGCTATTGAAACGCCCAGCCCGGGATCGGACAGGGCCGCCGCAAAGGTGGCCAGGCCCTCCGGAAAATTATGAATGGCGATGGCCAAGGCGGTGAACATCCCCATACGTAAAAGCTTTTGATTTTTTCCACCTGCACTTTCATTTCCCATTTCTTCTGTGTTTCGGATTTCATGCGGATTTTCAAAAGACGGCACCAGCTTATCAATTATCCCGATCAGCAGGATGCCGCTAAAAAACGCCGCCACCGTGAGCCAGGTGCCCCGGGTCAGGCCGAAGACATCCACCAGTGAATTCTTTGCTTTTATAAAAATCTCAACAAAAGAAACATAGATCATTACCCCTGCGGAAAACCCCAGCGCAACTGAAAGAAATTTGGTGTTCGTGCGCTTGGCAAAAAATGCCAGGGCACTGCCGATCCCGGTTGCGAGACCGGCAAACAACGTGAGTCCAAAAGCAATCAGTGCATTTTCGTTAAACATACCGATATTCCTGCGCAGGCGGATTAAGATGGGTTCCAGTATAGCACACCTGAGCGGTCATTAAAATGTAATGCCTCTAACGCCGAATTCAAAAGCGGATGGCCCTGATGATAAAAAAGATGCCGACCAGGGTCATTATAACAGCACCCACCTTGTAGATGATATCTCTGGATTTCAGCCAGCCCATGTCGGCCAGTTTGGCCACGAGAAACAGGGCCGGAACGGTTCCAAGCCCGAAAGCGGTCATTAAGCCCATACCGGCAAAGACCCCACTATAAATGGCAGGTGCCTCCATGCCGGTTCTGGCGGCGCCCAGCAATGCGGTATATACCGGTCCGCAGGGCAGCAGTCCGAGCAACAGCCCCAGAGGCAGATAAACCGTGTTGGATTTTACCTTGAGCAGTTTGCCAAAGCCGCGGGATATCCATCTGCCCGGGCTGGATTGATTGCCAAAGATTCTGCCAACGGGCAGCCAGCCTGCCATCGCCAGTCCCATGAGCACAATTAAGACGCCGGCAAAAATCATTACGCTTTTCTGGATACGCTCTAATTGAGCGGCCATTACGGTAAAAGAGCCGACGGCGGCCACAATCCCCCCCAATATGGCATATGTGGCGATTCTTCCGAGATGGTAAAGCATTTGGGGGACAAAGATGCTTTTTTCTTTGAGATTGAGGCTGAAGGAAACCACCAGCGGTCCGCACATGCCGACGCAGTGCCCGAAACCCACCGTAAACCCGGTGGAAAGATACAACAGGTATAAGGTTTCAGTAGATAACATCGAAGATAAAGTCGGTCTGGCCGAAGTCCGGGACGGTTACAGTGGCGCGCCAGGTCCGGCGGCCGCTGGGACATCTGACGATAACCCCCCGGCCTTCATAGGTATGGTTGCCAACGGATTTAAGCTGAACGCGGTTGGGACCCATCTGCATGCCCGGCATGCCGAGATCGATGTACGGGTGCCGGGTGTTTGGCGGCAGTCTGTCGCTGAAGCTAACTTGAAACAATAAATCCTGCATGGCCCTTACCGGTCGGGGGGTGACCGTAAGGGTAACCGTGGATCCTGACAGGTTCCGGGTACAGGCACCGCGGTGGAGGTCGCAGTTGATCAGTTCCCGGTTACTATCGCCCGCCTGTCCGCTTACGGGAAAAGATAGCAGCAAAACCGTCAATAAAATTTTCATAAGCATATTTACCCTGCGATACCTGGTCAATTTGCGGCTCCTCTTTATCTATGTTTTCTAAAAAAAACATCCGCGACTGCCCCGATAGCTGTCGCGGATGTTGGAAATTCATTTATTCCTGTCTTCTGACCTCTGTCTTCTGACTTCTGTCATCTGACCTCTGCTTCTAACCTACAGCAAGGTATAGCCCGGTCCTTCCCCTCCCTCCGGACACGTCCAGGTAATATTTTCATAGGGGTCCTTAATATCGCAGGTTTTACAGTGCAGACAATTGGAGGGATTCAATTTTAACCGTCTTTCGCCGCTGTTATCATCCACCTCGATTTCGTACACATCGCCCGGGCAAAAGCGGGTGCAGGGACTCCGGTACGTGGGGTAACATGTGTTCACACAAAGATCGGTATCGTGCACAATAATATGGGAGGGCTGGTCTTCCCGATGTTTGGTCTTGGACAGATACACACCGGTGAGCTTGTCTATATAGAGTTTGCCGTCATAGATTTTGGAATCCACTCCCGGTTGAACATCAATTTGTTCTCCATTGAGCGGATTGAGCGATTTATGATCTTCCTCCAGGGGCATATTGTCCACAAATCCGCGACCGTTGGTGAAATATTGGGCGCCCAGGTGTATGAATTTCATCAGGCTGGTTTTTGAAAGGGCCTGATAAAAGTTCCGGCCTTCATATAGTTGCGCCTGGATCCAGCTGTTTTTAAACAAATCCGCATAGGCTTCGAGGGCTTCCCGGTCAAAACGATCTTTCTCCACAGCCGCAATAATGGCTTCAGCGGCCAGCATGCCGGACTTCATGGAAACATGGATGCCCTTTAATCCCGGCATATACTGGATGCCTGCGCTGGCACCGACAAAAAGACCGCCATCGACCGCCAATTTGGGTACCGTATAATAGCCGCCGGTTGAAACGGCCCTGGCGCCGGCCTCAACGACTTTGCCGCCTTTGATGAGGTTGGCTACAAACGGATGGCTTTTGAACTTGATAAACGTCTCGTACAGATCCATGAGTGGATCTTTATAACAGAGCCCGGTCAGAAACCCCAGCGTCAGCCGGTTTTCGGCCATCTGGTAAATAAAGGCGCCGCCGGGCAAATACAGTCCGATGGGATAGCCCATCAAATGGATATCGTTGCCTTTGCTGGTTTTAAAATAATTGGATTCTGCGGGCAGCTCGATGACTTCCTCAATGCCGGTTTCGAAAACCTGGGGCATTTTGCCCTCCATGAGATTTAATTTTTTATCGATTTCCCTGAACAGGCTGCCGCGGGCCCCTTCTCCAAAGACGGTGACTTTGGCTTTTAGATCGATGCCGGGCTCAAAATTTGATTTGGGTTTTCCATCGGGTCCCAGACCCTGATCGCCGGTACGCACACCCACAATCGTTTTCCCATCATCGGCGTACAGGACCGCTTTACCGGCAAATCCGGGAAAAATATTGACGCCCATCTCTTCGGCGATTTTACCCAGCCAGCGGGTGAATCGGGAGAGACTCATGATCATGCTGCCCTTGTTGTGCATGGGCTTGGGTACAAACGGTATTGGAATGGCGGAGGTCTTGGTGAGGTAATAAAATTCATCTCCCCTGACGGTGGCTTCGATGGGACAGCCTTTGTCCTCATAATCCGGAATGAGTTCTTTGAGGGCTCTGGTGTCCATGACGGCGCCGCTTAAGGCATGGGATCCGATTTCGGCACCTTTTTCGATCAGGGCGACTTCCAGATTGAGATTTTTTTGCTTGGCCAATTGCATCAGTTTGATGGCGCCCGCCAGACTGGCCGGACCGCCGCCGACAAACAACACATCAAATTCGATACTTTCACGCGCTTCGGTCATCGTTACGACTCCTATTTATCCCAAATCATATATTTTATGCTATTTTTCTGGCTAAATAACGTCAAGTGCTTAATTTAGAAGGATGCTTTTTAGCATAATCCGCTTTCTTTGTAAATCGTAAGGCGCTGATTTAATCTCTTAAATTTTATTGAATCTTTACCTGTTTTTTACTAAATGACCCTTATGAAACTCTTTCTCTATAATTCGCTGACACGCAGGAAAGAAGAATTCAAACCCATCAAACGCCGGGAGGTCGGACTGTATACCTGCGGCCCGACGGTATACAATTACGCCCATATCGGGAATTTGCGGACCTACATATTCGAAGACATCTTGAAACGCGTGCTGGAATACAACGGGTATGCCGTCAAGCATGTTATGAACATCACCGATGTGGGGCACCTCACGGGTGACCGTGATATGGGCGAAGACAAAATGGAAAAGGGTGCTGCCCGGGAGGGAAAAAGCGCCTGGGATATTGCCGACTTTTACACCCGGGCCTTTAAAGAAGATATTGGCGCTCTAAATATTTTAGAACCCGATGTCTGGGTAAAGGCCACCGACACCATCCCGGAGCAGATTGCCCTGATTCAGACGCTGGAAGAAAAGGGCTTCACCTATCGCACCGCTGACGGCATTTATTTTGATACCGCTAAATTTAAGGACTACAATAAGCTATCGCACCAGAACCTTGAAGCGCTGCAGGAAGGCGCCCGGGTTGAACGCAACCCGGAAAAACGTAATCCCACCGATTTCGCTCTGTGGAAATTTTCGCCGGAAGGTTCGAAGCGGCAGATGGAATGGGATTCGCCCTGGGGGATCGGCTTTCCGGGCTGGCATCTGGAGTGCTCGGCCATGAGCATGAAATTTTTAGGTGACCAACTGGACATTCATTGCGGCGGCACCGATCATATTGACGTTCACCACACCAATGAAATTGCCCAATCAGAGGCGGCCACGGGCAAGCCCTTTTTCAACTTCTGGATGCATGGGGCCTTTCTGATCATTCAGGGCGGTAAAAAAATGGCCAAAAGCGAGGGAAATTTCCTGACCCTGGGAAATGCATTTCTCAAAAATGACATCAATCCGCTGGCATTCCGCTTTGCAGCCTTTCTAACCCATTACCGCAAACCCATGGAATACAGCGACGAGAGCATCGAAGCCGCCCGCAATGGCTTGCTGCATTTGCAAAACCAGGTGCGCCAGGTGGCGGACACCGGTGACGATGCGGATAAGGCCGTCAACGCTGAATTTAAAAACAAATTCAATCAAGCCATCAATGATGATCTAAATATGCCCCGGGCCATGGCGGTTGTCCAGGAGATGTTGAAAAGCCCTATCAGCGATGTCGAAAAACAAACCACCATCCTGGATTTTGATCAAGTGCTCGGCTTGAGACTGGACCGGCTCGACAAAGCACCGGCGTTACCACCGGAGGTTCAAAAGCGGATTGAAGCCCGCATAAAGGCCCGGGAAGCCAAAGATTTTGCAGCCTCAGATCAACTGCGTGCGGAAATTGAGGCCCAGGGCTATCAGGTCCAGGATACCAAAGACGGCATGAAAGTCGTTAAAAAATAGTTGGTTTAAAATCTCTCCATCCCTTATGCGTTTTTCTTTCCTCGCTTCTGAATAGGCTCACATAGGCTTGACCCCTTTCGGGGCTTGCAGTGGCAAAACCTCAGGCGGACCGTCTTACTTTATTTGAAAATGCCTTTGCTTACACGCAAAATGGATTTCAGTGAAAACCGCACCGATCCCTCATTTCATTGACAATTCAAAAAAAATGCAACATATTTGCATTTATCGGGGTTATATTTTATTATTTGGCAGAACATTTTTCGGGGGTAGATAATATTTATGTGGGCAAATCGGTGCCAGCGCCCTTTAATCGGTATATTTGCGATTTGCCTGGTCTTCTTTTTCATCGGCAGTGCGAAAGCGCAGGACGGCAAAAAGCGGGCTGTATTTGTGAGCATTGCGCCCCAAAAGTATTTTGTACACCAAATTGGCCGGGAGCAGGTGGATGTTCAGGTAATGGTACCACCGGGAGCCAGTCCGGTGACTTACGAGCCCAAGCCCCGGCAGATGACAGCGCTCTCCAAAACCCCGGTCTATTTTGCGATCGGTGTGCCCTTTGAAAAAAAATGGTTGAAAAAAATCGCCGCAGCCAACCCGGACATGCGGGTGGTGCACACCGATCAGGGCATAAAAAAAATTCCGATCAGCGCGCATCGTCTTGAAGCTGAACATCCTGCGGGAAAAAACCATCACGGCCAGCTTGATCCGCATATCTGGCTGTCGCCAAAGCTGGTCATGATCCAGGCCCGCTCGATTCGGGATGCCTTACAGGAAATCGATCCGGCCCATGGCTCTGTTTATGATGCCAACTATGAAGCCTTTGCCTCAGCACTTACGGCCCTGGATGTCGAGCTTCGAAATATGTTCGCCGACAAGCAGGGGTTTCAATTTATGGTTTTTCATCCCTCCTGGGGCTATTTTGCCCATAGCTATGGCTTGAAACAGGTGGCGGTTGAAATCGAAGGTAAGGACCCGAAGCCGGCTCAACTTAAAGCGCTTATCGCGCATGCCAGAGAGAAGGGTATCAAGATCGTTTTTGTGCAACCCCAGTTTTCATCCAAAAGTGCCAGACTGGTGGCAAAGGAGATCGGCGGCCGGGTGGTGGTTGCCGATCCATTGGCTCAAGACTGGTTGCGTAATCTTCGCAAAGTGGTCAGAGAATTCAAAGGGGCTTTACAATAAATGCAAAATTCAATTGTTGAGTTAAAAAACGTCTGGTTCGCCTACAACGGGCGAACGGTGCTCGAAGACGTCAGCCTGGACATCCGCCCGGGAGATTTTATCGCCATGATCGGTCCCAACGGCGGGGGCAAAACAACTCTGTTGAAATTGATGCTGGGATTGCTGAGGCCCGACAGCGGTGTTATCCGGGTACTGGGAGACCCTACCGAAAAGGCATCCCACCACATCGGCTACGTATCCCAGGACGTTCACCTCAACCGCAGCTTTCCCATTACCGCCATTGATGTGGTGCTGATGGGAAAACTGGAACCCGGTAAGCGATGGGCCAAAAGTTCCGTTCAGGACCGCAGCGACGCGCTTGAAGCCCTTGAGCGACTGGAAATTGCAGATTACGCCCGCAGCAAAATCGGTGAACTATCAGGCGGTCAGCGCCAGCGTGTGTTTATTGCCAGGGCCCTGGTGACCCGACCGAAAGTGTTGCTTCTGGATGAACCCACGGCCAGCATCGATGCCAAAGGTCAGGCTGAATTTTACAGGCTCTTAAAAGAGCTGAACAACGATATTACGATTCTGGTCGTCAGCCACGATCTGGTGGCGATTTCAACTTACGTCAAAACCGTAGCCTGTGTAAACAAACGCCTGCACTATCACCATCAGGCCGAGATTACCGGAGAGATGCTGGAAGAGATGTACCCCTGCACGGATGAGGAAGTCTGCCCCGTCGAACTGATCGCCCACGGGCTGCCCCACCGGGTTTTGGAACATCACAAGGATTAGGGGCTTTGCCCCAACCTGTCGGGAGCCTCAAGGTCGTGCGGTTGGAATGTCAGAATAATGGAATATTGGAATGATGGGTATCATAAAAAAATGTTATATTGTGCTTTTTATACCCAGTATTCCAGCATTCCACTATTCCATCCTTCCATGGCGCAAAATAGAAGATGGCCACAAAAAACACTATATTTCTAATAAGTTGTAGAAATTCCGAAACGGAAAGCGATGTTTGAAGCCCTGCAATATGAATTTATGCGAAATGCCCTGGCGGCCGGATTGCTGGCCAGCGTTATCTGTGGCATTATGGGAACCCTGGTGGTGGTCAACCGGATTGTTTTTCTGTCCGGTGGTGTTGCCCATGCCGCCTACGGCGGGATCGGCTTATCCTTCTTTTTGGGCTGGCCTTACATGGTCGGCACGCTCGGGTTTTCCCTTGCGGCTGCAATGGTGATGGCTGCAGTCAGTCTGAAAGCCAGACACCGGGCCGATACGATCATCGGTGTCATCTGGGCCCTGGGGATGGCATGCGGCATTATCCTGCTGGATCTGACACCCGGCTACAATGTGGATCTGATGAGTTATCTGTTCGGCAGTATTCTAACCGTCCCGGGATCGGATTTGTGGATTATGATGATCGTCGGTGCCTTATCAGCCGGCTTTGTCGTCTTTTTTTACAAAGATCTGCTGGCGATATCCTACGATGAAGAATTTGCACGAATTCGGGGGGTGCCGATCAGAGCGCTTTATTTTGCGTTAATCGGTATACTGGCAGTGACCATTGTGATGGTCATCCAGGTCGTGGGGCTGATCCTTGTAATTGCGCTGTTAACCATTCCTGCATTTATCGTTGAAAAGTATGCCAAATCCCTTTTTCAAATGATGGTGGGCTCCAGCCTGCTGGGGGCTGTTTTTACGGTAAGCGGCCTGTGGCTTTCTTACGCTTTTGATCTGACATCGGGCGCGTCCATTATTATGGTTGCCGGAATTATTTTTTTCCTATTCTTGCTGGCGGACCGCTTGATGATCAGCAGGCGGCGTCATTCAAAACCCTTGCCGGCCGGCAGCCCGGAATCCGGTGAGATCCGCTGAGGAGTTAAAATGTGTCATCGATGTGATTATATCGATCTTTTAAAAGCACACCAGCTCGGGGTATCCGCAAACCGTCTCCGCATTTTAGAGATCATTGGCAACACAAACACCCCCCTTTCTGCCGGTGATATCCATCAAACTTTAAAACGCAGCACATCGATTAACCGTGTGACGGTTTACCGGATCCTTGATCTGCTCGTGGACCGTGGATTGGTCCAGCGGATCAGCGGTGGCGGCCGTTCATTTGTTTATGGGCTGGCTCCCAACGAATATCATCCGGCGCATTCGCATTTTTACTGTAAAAGCTGCGGGCATATGGAATGTTTAAAACCACAGAGCCTGAATGTTGACACCAAGCCCATGCAGCGCAGCTTTGCGGGCTTAATTCAAAACATAGAAGTACGGGTCGATGGCGTCTGCCAAACCTGCCTGCAGACCGAAGAAAATCCAATCAATTAACAACACGACATTTTTTAAACCAAAAGGCAGAATCATTTTTGATTCTGCCTTTATCAAAAAAAATTAAAGTAAACGGGTATCAGGGATTTTAGCTTTTATTTGCTGGCAAGGCGCGTTTCGGTTTGAAAACGGAGCGTACACGGAGTACGTGAGTATTTTAAACCGGAACGCAACGCCGTCAGCGGGTAAAAGATGAAACCCCTGATACCCGTTTAGCCGCATTTATTGAATCCACAGAAATGGCAGAGAATACACCCCTCCTCGAAGCTGACCGTCTGACCGCATTCCGGACATTTTTCGCCCAGAAGGCTGTTTTCGGATTTGTGACCTCTTTTAGCGGCATCGCCGGAAAGGTACCTTCGTTCCAGAACCCGGGCAATGGCATCCGGAATGGACAGCACCAAACCGCCGTTTTGAAAGACAGGATGTTCACCGCCGATCCCTTTTAGCTGATCGACGATTTCATCCACTTTTATTCCTGATCTTAGCGCCAGGGAGGCCAGCCGGCCAATGGCTTCGGTTTTGGCAGTGGTGGACCGGCCGGATTTGCCGATGGTGGCAAAGACCTCAAAGGGCTTGCCGTCATATTCGGTCACCGTGACATACAGATGGCCATAACCGGTTTTCATCCTGGTGGTGAACCCATCGAGCGTCTCCGGTCTTTCCTTGACGGCCGACAGGAATTTGTCCTTGAGTTTATCTTTATGAGAAAAGGATAAAACCTGGTTTTCCTTGCTGCCGTCTCTATAAATCGTCACTCCCTTGCAGCCGAGCTCATTGGCCAGGTTGTACACTTTCATGACATCCTCGACGGTGGCATCGTGGGGCAGATTGACGGTTTTGGATACGGCATTATCGGTAAACTTCTGAAAGGCAGCCTGCATGCGGATATGCCAATCCGGTGATACGTCATGGGCGGTGACAAATACCTTGCGGACATCTTTGGGTATTTGTTTGATTTTTTTGATGCTGCCGCGCTTGGCAATTTCATCCATCAATTCACGGCTGTAAAAACGACGATCGTTGGCCACCTCTTCAAAATACGGGTTGACTTCCAGCAGCTTATCGTTGTCCATTACATTGCGGATAAAGCTAAGCGCAAACAAGGGCTCGATGCCGCTGGAGCAGCCTGCGATGATGCTTAATGTGCCGGTGGGCGCGATGGTGGTGCAGGTGGCGTTACGCAGTTTGAAGTTGCGTTTCGTGTAGACGCTGTGTTCCCAATTGGGGAATACACCCCGCTCTTCAGACAGATTCCGGGACGCTTCGTGGGCTTTTTCCTGTATAAACTGCATCACGGTTTCCGCGGTTTCCAGTGCTTCTTCAGAGTTATATGGAATATTCAGCTGAAAGAGCATATCGGCAAAGCCCATAACGCCCAAACCGATTTTGCGATTGCCGCGAACCATTTCATCGATTTCCGGCAGCGGATATTTGGACATGTCGATGGTGTTGTCCAAAAATCGAACCGACCAGCCGACCACCTCTTTTAAACCTTCAAAATCGATCACCGGTCCGTCTCCATTTTCCAGCACAAAGCGGGCCAAATTAATGGATCCCAGATTGCAGGCTTCCATCGGGAGCAGCGGCTGTTCGCCGCAGGGATTGGTGCTTTCGATCTCGCCGAGATGTGGGGTCGGGTTATCCTGGTTAATACGATCCAGAAAAATGATGCCCGGGTCTCCGTTTTTCCATGCTTGCTTGATCAGGGTTTGGTATACTTCAGCAGCATTTAAGCGGCCAACCGGTCTCTGATCGCGGGGATCAATTAAGTCGTAGTCCTCTTGTTTGTCGACGGCATCCATAAATTTATCGGAGACGCCCACGGATATATTAAAATTATTGAGCTCGCGGTTGTCCTCTTTGCTGAAAATGAACTCCATGATATCCGGGTGATCGACCCGTAAAATTGCCATATTGGCCCCGCGACGGGTACCGCCCTGTTTGACCTGCTCGGTGGCGGTATTAAAAATTTTCATAAACGATACCGGACCCGAGGCCACACCGCCGGTGGTGCCGACCGTGCTGTTTTTGGGACGCAGGCGGGAAAAGGCAAAACCGGTTCCGCCGCCGGATTTGTGAATCAGGGCCGCATGGTGCAACGCCCCGAATATGCCCTCCATGCTGTCTTCAACCGGCAAAACAAAACATGCGGCCAGCTGACCCAGCCGGCGACCGGCGTTCATGAGGGTGGGAGAGTTGGGCAGAAACTTGGCATCGGTCATCATCTCATAGAAGATTTCTTCCCACTTATCTGCCTGGCGGCTTGATGTGTCCCCGTATTTTTTCTCCGCTTTGGCGATATGGTTCGCAACCCGGCGAAACATTTGCTCAGGCGTTTCAATTACTTTGCCTTTGCGGTTTTTTTTCAAATAGCGTCTTCTTAAAACCCTGCGGGCGTTTTCGGAAAGATTCAGTCGATTTTTTACGAAAATCGATTTGTCCAGACGGATCGGTGAGGGTTTGGTCAGCCCGTATTCCATTAGTTTGGCTTCAATCATTTTTTCGATAAACGCGACCGGAATCGTGTTGATTTCAAGTTTGGAGATGTCTTCACGCAAGGACTGGCTGATACCCATGGCCTGGTTGGCATCGATGGCGTTTTCACGGACGAGAATGTCTGAAAAAAGTTGATCATCCCAGGTGTAAGTGCTTAGATCGAAACTGCCTTCGCTCGTAACTAAAAATTTGCCTTTCTGGCCCATTGCGCTGCTCCTGATTCGAAAATATGTATATTTTTGGATTTTTCCCTATTGTATGGCCCTTTTTGAAGAACAAAAAAACCCGCAACTATCTGGGCGTTCGCCATCTTTTATCGTATCGCTTTGAGGAGTTTTAACTGTCTTGATAAGACGTGATACGGCTAAAGGAAAATCGTGTCGTTGTAAAATAAGGATGGATATTAACCGTTTAAGGTCAACTCTGGTCAGAGCGCAGGTGACCGGCTTTCCGACTTAGCCTATCATATAGTGTAGTAATCTTTTATCTCATACAATATGTTGTATGTCAAGAAAAAATTGCGGGTGTTACCGTGTCAACTAGTCATTATTTAAGGTCTTCATCTCTCTGTTTAAGGTGCCAGGGAGTAGGCCAGCAGATGGCTGTTTCCAGCTTTATCGAGTGAGTCCCCCAACTCGGTGGCGACCAGCAGCAGGCGTTGCTTGTTTAGCGTGATGCCCTGCAATGCCAGCTCAAGTTCTTCGCCCAGAGTTCCGCTGGTAAAATGTCCGGCGTCATATTTGAAGATACTGATCCAGGTCTTGGTCAGTCCGGGAGAGATCTTCAGTCTCCCCAGAAACGAGCGCTCCGAGCCTAAAACCAATAATTCATTACGCCCGTCAGCGTCCAAATCCACCACCACAGGGGATATTTCAAAAGCAGCTGTGGCGGGTTTCGAATCCTTGGAACCGGGCCCGATCTCGTAAGTTAAGAAAGACAGCGTGCCGCCCATTTTTTTTACCGACTTATAGATCCGCTGTTTGCCTTTGAAAATGAACAGATTGCCGTTGCGGATAAAAGCGTTTTCCAGGCTGCCATCGCCCGTCAAGTCGGCCAGCAGGCTGCCTAAAACCGGAAAGCGTCGAGGCAGTTTTATTTCCAGCGAATGGGTACGAATATCGTTGCCGATCAGTTCCAGGGAGATAATGCGCTCGCCGTAAAAGGTCTCTTCATTGAAATTCTGGCCAAGAAGGGTTTCCGGCAATCCATCGGCATTTAGGTCAAAGGTTCCCATGATTCGCGGAATTTTCTCAGACAGTAAATTTAACCGGCTGCCTGCCAGCCGAAAAATCAGGCCGGCCACGGTGTTGTCCGCCCAGGTCGTTACAACCAGATGCGGTGTTCTGGTGGCGGCCGGAACCCACCATTTCAATGCCAGGACCCGGGCCGGTGTTGGTGGTCTGCTTGACCCCAGCGATTGTAGCTCGTGGGTGAGTCTAAAAACCTCAATGGTTGTCCCGTCGGTGGAGGCTATCCACTGGTTCCCATCGATAAAAAGAAAGTCCGCCATCAGAGATGTATTTGGAAAAGCGGCGATGCTTTGTACCTGCTTGTATTCCGGTGTGACAACCGGGGCCGCTTTGGAAGTCGCTGGCGGGCGCGGGGGCGCAGGTGCCGCCGCAACGGGTGCATGTGGTGCGGGTTTTGCCGGCAATGATGCCGAGCCCAGAGGATAGCGGCGCAGTTCATTGAATTCGGGATCGCGAACCACCAGTTCATCGCCGGTATGAATAAAAGTCAGCGCATCTGCAGAAGCTGCCGTGGGCTCGGGCCGGGATGGGCGCTGTTGCTGGGTTTTGTGGTAATCACGCCATTTCAGCTGGGGCAGCATTTGCTGTAGCTTTGAATATATCGGCTTGCCGCTGCCGCTGTAATCCCAAAAAATTGCGGGCAGCAGGGCATAGCGGCGGATGGCATCCCCCCGGGAGATAGCCGGCGATTCATCCAGGGCGCGTGCAAATGAGTAGCCGCCGGCCAGGCGAGTGACCTTTAAGACGCCTTTGACAGTTTCCAATCGGCCCAGAACTTTTTGACTCACCGGGTGCACGATTTCTTTGCCCGGACCGACGACCGCAAAAATATCGCCAAGCCGAATACCGTGGCTCGCATCCAGATCGATTATAAATTCGCCACCTTCCTGCATGACGACATATCCAGCTATCGGACCGAAATCACGAGCGATATCATCTTCTACTGTCCCAAAGGCCAACGGGCTCGTCAGCGCCATGAGAATTAATACGGTTCCAGCCCGGTACAAAATCGAAATTATGGTTTGCATCGGCGGCCTCTCTTTTTCGTTAAATACAAGGGCCGACGTGCATGTCGGCCCCTGACTGTTACACCCTTTATCCGAAACAAATCAAGCTAAAATTTGTAGCGGATGCGGAAACTGGATCCGAAAATATTCTCATCCGAGTTGCCGTCGCGGTCGCTGCCGGTTTCAAACGCATCCATAGCGTCACCGGCCCACAGATAACCGGCATTGATCTTGAATTCGATATTTTTGTACAGCATGTATTGGAGATAGCCGTTCAGCTCGAATCCGATCTCATCATTGGATTCGTTGTCCCCGTCAAAGTTGGTGTATTCGATATCCTCGGAGGTCAGCATGTACATTCCGGCCGCTCCGACGGTCATCTTTTCGCTGATGTTGTAATCCCAGGCCAGCTTGTTCATGATAAAACCTTTGTCCAGCATATAAGGGCGTTCGGTGAAGTAGCTGCTGTCATCGGTATACAGCCCCTCAAAGATGGAGATGTTGTCGGCGCGATCCAGGTCAACGGCCAGGTATCCATCGAAATCATTGTCATTGGGATCGTCATCGCCGGAAGCATACCAGAAGGTATAGGTCAGCTTGTGGCTGCCGAACTTGTAGCCGACGTCGGCATGTGCAAACCAGGCGCTCAGATCGAAGCTTTCACCGGTTTTCGTTCTGGGATCAAAGGTATCGCCGGCCTGATCGTTGGGGTCCCAGATGACATTTTTGATGTCGCCGCCCTGATAGAGCAGGTCCCAATTGAGAAAGAAGTTGCCGGGAGTCCAGCTGCCGTCGACACCAACCGTCCAAAAATCGAAACTGGCGATATCGTCAAACTGCTTGACGAGCCAATCCCGGGGGCCGACAGTATCGGCATCCTCTTCATGGCTATGGAAGTAAAGACCGAAGAGTGCGACCTTGAGCTTGTCTTGCGGCTTAAAATTCAAACGGCCGTAAAGGATGTCCAGATCGTCCAGATCGTCGTCGTCCGAATTGGTGGCCAGCTTGTCCGTCGGCCGGATCCAGGCGACCTGATAATCCATCATATCGCCGGCATCACCATAGAGCGTCAGGCCGGTGGCGGTTTCCTGCCAGAAAAAGGAATTGACATTCCAAGGCGATAGGCCCATGCGCCAGCGCGCTTTGCGTTCAATCCCCGGAGTTTGGAAATCTAAATAAGCCCAGCGGGTTTCTAAATTGACCCCGTCACCCGAAAAACCGCCTCCTTGACCTTGTTCACCGTAGCGAATACCGCCGACCTCGATCGCATACACGCCTTTGATTTTATCTTCATCATCGGCGGCTTCAAACCAGTACCGGTACTTGAGTTCAGCGTAATAGGCCTCGACGGTGCTATCCTCGATGACCCCGTCTTGCTCGTTATTCAACCAGTCCTGGCGGTTGGTGTAAATCAGAAACCGATTGTTCATATCCCCGTGAAAGGAAAAATCTACTGCCTCCACTGGAACCACCGCTCCCAGCAGTAACATTAGGGCGAATACGAATCCTAATTTCTTCATCTTGAATTCCTCCTGAGTTTGATTGTGGGTTAATTTATAATATTACGGCCGCTATTGTAAGCCTTCCATAAATCACCTCCCTTCCGGGTTCAAATGGCTGAAAAAGGAGACGGATCATCGCCATCGCGTCCCGCTCCATTCTGACTGCCTGCAAATTTCCATTGAATAAACCCCCGGCCCATACGCCGATAGCGTCAAGATCCCCATCTCAAATCAGCGGAAATTGCCGATTCGGTTAGATAATAGGTTGGACAACACTCTGAAATCACACATATAATAATATGCTAATTCGCGTAACACAGGTTTCGAATGAAATCAAGATTTTCATATTTTTTTGCAGGAGTCGAATATGGATTTAGCGGAATCTTTAAAGTCGCGGTATTGCAAAACGGCCCGGGAACTTTCAAGCAAAGATGATACTTCTTTGGTCTGTTGATTGGATTTCTCTAGCAGGTTGCATAACACCTATTCGTCGTGCCTTCGGTCGGTAATATCCGTTATGGCAGTGTTGACATGGTGGCCATTTGCGCTCCTATAATGCGTCTTAACAGCAACACCTTCCAGCTGCGCCCAAAATATAGCCCGGTCCTTTTTTTAGTATTTGAAGATCATAGGTTTCGCGGTTGCCGGAATCAAAAACTTTTTTGCAATGGTGCCGGAAGCCATTCCGGAAGTCGCCAGCCACATATCCTGCAGGATTTTGTTTTAATAAATCCGATCGCCTGGCCCCCAGAAGTTTCGCCCCGGCCGGGCTGACTTCCAGGATTTTCCCCCCGGTCAAAGGTAAAAAACCCGATCGGAACAAAATTAAACATGTCCGCGTATCGTCTGTTGAATTCCTTTTTCATAACGACGCTCACTCTTACTCTATTTTTAAGATAGGTTCTATTGATTTTTAAGCGTCGCTCTTCCAATGACATCCTTGCCGAACTTTTTGCTGATCGAGTCGAGGGTTTTGTCGATTTCTTCCCACTCATCTTTGGCTTGAGCATTGTTTTCGAAAAGCGCCATTTGCACAGATGCGGTTACCGATGAAAACCCGGAGGTCCCCACTCCGATGAGCCGGATTTTTTTCGTAATTTTATAGTTATCCATTAAGTTTTGCGCGCGCCGGTAGATTGTTTTGGATGATTGGGTGGGGATGGCAATCGTCGTGCTGCGGGTAACCTGCTTGAAGTCCGCATCTTTTATTTTAATCGTGATGGTTTTAGCGCGCACGCCGGCCTTTCGCAGCTGGTTGGCAACTTCCTCGGATTGCCTCAAAAGGTAGCGTTTCAGCAGCTTCGTGTCACGGGTGTCCGCCGCCAGGGTTCGTTCACTGCTAATGGATTTATGGGCTGCGTGCGGGGATACCGGAGAATGGTCGGTGCCCGATGCGAGCGCGCGTAAGCGTTTGCCGAACTTGCCCAGATGCTTTACCAGGGTTTCCTCCGGCAACCGTTGCACGTCTCCCAGGGTGCGAATACTCAAAAGTTCGAGCTGCCGGTACATTTTTTTGCCGACGCCGGGCACTTTTTTTATGGGAAGTGAATCGATAAATTCCGCGACCTTGTCCGGCGGGATCAGTGTCAGCCCGTCCGGCTTTTCCAGATCGGAAGCGATTTTTGCCAGAAACTTGTTGGGGGCAACACCGATTGAACAGGTCAGCTGAACCGCATTTTTTATCTGTCTTTTAATCTCCCGGGCCG